>Ga0325411_1004664_pt1 | contig 15322 bp, 10 predicted proteins | sample PopdelMetagenome_13_FD_206181 | JGI IMG/M metagenome (GOLD analysis project Ga0325411, IMG submission 206181) | Populus deltoides microbial communities from Bellville, Georgia, United States - Xylem-PdIQD-R4 | ecosystem: Host-associated > Plants > Phyllosphere > Stem > Wood/Secondary xylem... | reverse complement strand
TTCCTGAGCTGAATTCTAAATTATTAAATCCCGAGTCCATTTTGCTAATTATTACAATTAATAAGCATTCAAAATATAATTAATAAAAGATTAAATATTCTCTTAAGAAAATGTAAATGGGAGAATAGTTTTTTTTTTTATATCATGTTGATGGGACAAAGTATTTTAATGAATATTTGTTTTATTTTATAACTTGCTTTTCAAATTTATTTTAATTTAAAAAAATATGAATTTTTTAAAATATTTTTGAATAGCTTAGATGCCCTGATATATATATAAAATAATATATATATATATATATATATATATATATATATTATTTTAGTATATTTTTAATTAAAAAACTTTTAAAAAATACCATACACCGCAATACCAAACACACACTTAACAGTTAACACTATATAGATAATGTTTGGAATTATGATAGCGGTTGCTTTTCAAAGTATTTTTTACTTGAAAGTGCATTGAAATAATATTTTTTTATTTTTAAAAATTTATTTTAATATTAACACATCAAAATAATACAAAGTCATAAAAAAATTATTTGAAGCAAAAAAATTGAAAGATTACAAACCCTCTTTTGAACACTAAAACAAATACACACATGGTAAATTTTATTTTTTTTTGGAAAAAATACTATATGTAGTTAGAAAATAATTGGCCCAAACAATGTTAGGGATCAAATTTATTTTTTTTTAACATAAAATAAATGTCTTGACATTGCTAAAAAGGGGATTGTTTTAATGTGAGTCGGTCAATTTAGTGGGATTAAAAATAACATAGTTAGGAGGTAAAAATATAATTTGATTTAAAATAATATTTTTTTAATAAATATTAAGACAGTAACACATTGAATCAATTTAGATCAACCTAGATTAAGTTATCAATTCGTATACCAAGTTATGAAATCATGATAACTTTATAAAAAGCGAATTAAATCAAATCAAATCAAATCATAAAGCCCAATTTTTAAAAAATTCGATGTTAAAAGATAAAATTGAAGAAAAAAAACTAATAAAAAAAGAACAAAAAAATAATTCGGGTTAACTCAAGTTGACCTGCTAAAGTTGCGATTCTGGTCATGAAACCAAGATAACCCAATAAAAAACAAATTAAAATAAATTATGAAACTCGGTTCTCAATCAACCTAGTGTTTAAAGATGAAATTAGAAAAGATTGATTAAAAAAAAGCACAAAAAAAGACTTGGGTCCACTGAGGTTAACCTGCTAAATCCATGACTCGAGTTTTGGGATGAAGATAACTTCTTGGAAAGCAAACTGAAATAAAATACGAAGTCTAATTCCTTATTAATCCACTGATGAATAATGAGAATGAGAAAAAAAAAGTTAATTGAGAAAAGGAATAAAAAACTCGAGTTAGTCGAGTTAACTCATCAAATCCACGGTCCTGGTCATGAGTTTAAGATAACCCTATTAAAAGTAAATTGAAAAACATTACGTAGTCTAATCCTCAATAAACCTAATATTAATGAATAGTGTTATGTGAGGATAAAAACAGTAAAACCTCCTTCTCTTTTAGATTTTTTTTACTAGATCATTGACCTGCGCTACGCTGTAAATCGTGTCATGAATCAAATTTTTCTTGAACAAAAAAAATATTCAGAAATTACTAATGTTTTTTTTCTAGTAACAAAAATTTAAATCGTGCAAGAATTGATTTAATATAATTTGGTTGATTTTATGAATTAAAAAACAACCCATACAAATTGTAAAACCATTCTTTGATTTTTTTTTAAGATGATATATTTTTAATATTAAAATAACAATATATAATATTAATCCGGGTTAATATGATAAATTTATTATTTAAGTTATGAGTACAGGATAATTAATTTGAAGCATCTAATTTATAATTAATTTGAATTGGTTAGTGGAAAATTTAATTTCTCGTTGGGATGTGCCAATTTACTTTAAGAATTGCCAATTTCAAACTAAGCGTCCAACGCCAGCTATAAACTATAAACTCTGCTGCAAAGTAATTCTCTTCGACTGTTTCCACTTTCCAGGAGCAATAAAGAGCCGGGGGTGGGTTTCACGGGAAAAACTGTAGTCTTTTTGGGTTTACTGAAAAACTCATCATAGATACTAGTAGTGATGTGGTTTGAACTAGAGAGTAATGATTTCAATGTCTTCGCATTTATTTCTATAATTTAATTTCCATTGCCATGAAAAAAATGGTTTTCGTTTGAATTTCAGCCCCTTGTACCTTGGAAATTTTGAAAAATAAAGCAACAATGTATTCGTGTGTGTGCAGTGTTCTAGATAGTGTTTTTTTAAATATTTTTTATATAAAAATATATTAAAATAATATTTTTTTATTTTTTTAAAATTATTTTTAACATCATATCATCAAAATCACCTGAAAATATATAAAAAAAACTTAAATTTTTAGATGAGATGATTTTTTAATAAAATATTAAAATTTTGATAACCAAACAGTTATGAGATCGAATTTTATTCCTCTCGTTTCTTTTTAATCAATAACACAATTCTATACATGTTTCATGTATATTAAAAAAATTATATAAATAATATTTTAAAATTTTATTTAATAACTTAATTTTTTTTTTAAATATACTTTTAGAAAAACATACTCCAAGATAGCAATTAGTGTTAGGGATGGTTAGGGTTTCAAAAACCAAGGATTTATCATTTATGTTCACATGGACTTGTCTGCCTTATGGAGGTGTGTTTAATAGGGTATTTAAGTGATGAGATTTTAGGTTCTTCTGGCAGATGGAGACTAAAGTCGTTGTGTTATGGGGCTGTACCCTTAAGTCAGAAAAAGTCATGTCTTCGTTCTCTTCTTCCTTCTTCCATCGTTCCTCTAACTGAGCCTTCAATTATAACCAACAAAACTCTCTTCCTTTCTCCTTCCATAGCTTCCCAAATCCAAAGCTTGAAAGTTAAAACTTTTCTGAGCATTTATCCAGCCCACATCCTAATTGCTTCGGTTCCATGAGTAAATTCGTTTATGGCTTCCTCTTTTCATTTCCCAGTTTCAAATTATTTTATGTTTCTATTTCTTTCATGAAATAGAAGGATGAGAAGAGAAATGGAGAAAATATGGTTTGAAAAACTATATATTTAATATGTGCGTTTTAAATCCCGTTTATAATTAACTCATTTCTTATATAATTCGTGACGAAGCCTTATTAAAAAGAAAATTTACATAGCAATAATTAGTGTATCGGGGCTGAGAAATTTTTAACAATGTTATTAAATATTACTCAATTAATCAGCATGTCGACGATTTGATCTTTAGCGCAAGCAGAATTTTAAATTAAATTGAAGTGAAGAATGACGACCTGGTAGCGTACTTAAGATTAATTAATTAATTCATCAACACCGGGGTTTGACTCTTTTTTTTTTTTGTTCTTTTAAAACAACATTAATTTAACACTTTTTATAATAAAATATTGCAAGGCGATTTAGGTTTTTTTATGCATTTTTTCATTAAAAAAACATCTTTTTTTTTAATTCATGTATTTTTTTTTTCTAATTTTGACAACAAAACAGCTTTTTCAAGAATAATTATTTGAATTAACAAGGAAAAAATATGCATACTCTTAATAAAAAAAAATCCTAAATTTTGATTAGATGAAAAAAATCCATTAGGAAAAAAACGTTTGTGGAACCAATTAGTATTCCTAGTAGTAACTTATTTTTTAAGGAGTATAAAAAAAAATTTTTAATTAAAAAATTAAATTATTAAATGAGATTTTATAAATATTTTTATATTATTTTTTTAACATGTCAACTCAAATAAAAGTTTTTGAGATTCGAAATCTGCATGTCCATTACTACCCTGGATTTTTTTTAATTAATTTAAAAAGAGAAATGAGTGGTGAGTTGTAGTTTAGTTATTAGAGATTTAAGAAAAAAGAAGAAGAAAAATGCTCTCAATTTACGTACAAATTAACTCTAGTTATTCTTGATCGTTAAAAAACTTGATTCTGATACGAAATAATATATTATCATCCCCGCATGCTAAGATTACCTTGCAAGATCATTTTCAACAATTAATTGCTTGCAATTCCCAAACATGAATTGAAAGTTCAACCGATCGATCGAAATGCATGTAAAGTAAAAGTAATTTCTTCTTCAATTTTTAAGTGAAAGATTTGCATTTTGAATCACATCCGGAAGCACATGCCATTCGTTCGTATCAGTCATGCTGGCTATGAAGCTCCTATCACCATGCATATTGCTGATATATAATTTTTGAAGAACAGATCCGATGGCTTCACTCTTTTATCCAGTTTCTCAGGTTGGCGATTAAACTAGTAGTTCCTGTCACGTCAAAGAAATTTGACCCTAATAATGCACAAGAGAGAGAGGGGTTACGACGGTGAAGGGGTATTAATTTGAAGGACAGAGACGCCAATCCAGGAAAGAAGAGCATCAAGATTTTAGAGACAAGAAGAGATCTTGTCAGAGAAAATAGAATCAATGAGTGACCAGCTTTTTCATGCAGAAGATTCAAAGACTTTATGCCATGCCTGGGAATGTAAAGATATTAAAAAAGGGATGTAGGGAATGTCTTAAATTGCCTTCCATGTCCTATCCAGTCTCTCACTGTTGAAAATTATTTCCACATTAGCTAAAATACTGTTTAATTACTGTTCGAATGTTGATTTTATAAGATACAATGGGGGAGAATGCACTTAAAGTTAGGGGCGTGCAAAAAAATAATTACTGTTCGAATGTTGATTTTATAAGATACAATGGGGAGAATGCACTTAAAGTTAGGGGTGTGAAAAAAATAATTACTGTTCGAACGTTGATTTTATAAGATACAATGGGGAGAATGCACTTAAAGTTAGGGGTGTGCAAAAAAACCAGAAAACCGAATAAATCGAGAAAACCAAAAAAAAATTAACCGAAAAAACCGAACTGAGAAAAAAACCGATTAGAATAGTTAGAAAAAATCCCGGTTTGGTTCGGTTTTCGGTTTTGAATGCAGGAACCAGTTAACCCGGACCGAACCGAACCAGTTCAAAAAAAAGTACTATAAATAGAAAAATTCCCCTCTCCCCATTAACTTTAGCCACCAGCAGCCCCTTTTCGCCTCTCTCTCTTTCTCCCCCTCCCCCTCCCCCTCCCCTTCCCCCTCCCCCTAGACGTAGAAGCAGCCCCCTCTCGCCTCTTGATCCTAGGATGAATCCGGGTGTAGAGAATTTGGCTAGGCTTGGGTGCGAGAGGATGTTGATCTTTGTAGCTGAGGAAGATTATTTGACTGTTGCAGCTAAGAATTATTATAGAAAGTTAAAAAGGAATGAATGGGAGGGAACTGTTGAACTTGTTGAGAATGAAAAGGAAGACCGCTGCTTCCATTTGCTTGATCTCGATGGTGACAAGGCTCAGGAAATGAGGCATAAGTTTGTTTCGTTTCTCAAACAAGACCAGTTCAATCTCAAACAAGATCTTGCTAAGTTTGTTTTGTTTGATGGTGACAAGGCTCAGGAAATGAGGCATAGGTTTTCTTGGTTTTTTGAAATCAAGAACCGAACCGGATCGGACCGGGCCGAAACCGGTCGATTTAACTCGGTTTCGGTTTCGGTTCGGTTTTGGTTTTTTTAAAAAAACCAGTTTGGTGTTTTTTATAGGTAAAAACCGAACCGAACCGAAAATAATCACCCCTAATTAAAGTGAATGTGGATAACGATCGAGTTAAGGAATGTCTCTAGTTGAAGAGACACCATGCACTTAAAGTACATTAATTAGGCATGTCTGATAAACATTTCAGTTTAAATGTTCTTAATTTTCACTACAAGATTTAACAGTTTTACCGACAAAAATATTCCGTCGGAATGTGATTAAGATTTCATCGGTAATTTATTTACCGACATCATCAATGATAGAAAACGGCTGTCGGCTTTCCTTTCGTCGGTAATACCATATTCCGTCGCTATATCGGTAGGAAAAATAAAAAAAAAATTTGCTGATGGTTTTACAGATGGAAATTGCGCGCCAAAAAAATTTTCCTGCTTGAAATATACCAATGAATTTTAGCCCGTCGGTGATAGTGTGACATACCGACGGTTTAAAACCGTAGGTGAATGTTTGGAATACCAATCAAAGATCTCCGTCTGTAAATTCATTGGTCGTTGTAGCAGGCACTGTAAAAGACCGACGGCTTAAGTCTGTCGGTAAAGTTGTTGGTGAGTCTCTAATGCCGACCGAATATATTCGTGTGTAAATTTATCGGTGACTGTGGCAGCTACTGTCAAATGCCGATGGATATATTCCGTCGGTAAAACCCTCTGTGATTATTTTTAATATGTTTTTAAAAAATTATTTAGAATACATAATATAAAATTATATAAATTAATGGTAATAAAAAACCAATTATGCAAATAAATTTTTTATTAAACATCAAAAACAAAAGAAATAAAATTAAATAATATTCATCACAAACTGAATGTGTTTAAAAAAAATGTTAAATTAACTATTAAAGTTAAATAATATTCATTACAAATTAACATAATGGTGGAGCTGGAGGAGGAGGAGGAGGAGGAGGAGGAGGAGGAGGCTGGTTATTATACGACAAAAAAGGAGTAGGCATATATGTATCACCACTCTATGATGCCATGTTCATGATAAATTCGCGAAGCTGGTCATGCTTCGCTTTTTGTTGTGCATAATGTTGTGCATGCTCCGCTTTGAGTTGTGCATACCGTTGTGCATCCTCCGCTTTTTGTTGTGCACGCTCCGCTTTGAGGTGGTCGTATTTTTTGGTGAGTTGAGCCGTGTGTTGCTACAAGGCCACGAACTCCTTAGATTGGGTGCTTGATACTGATTGGGAGCTCCTAACGGTTGAAACACTACGGGCCGCCCGCAAGTTCTCGACCATAGTGTTGGAGAGCCCGTAAACCTAATTTTTATCAGGTCCACCAGACTATCCAACCTCTATCCACAAATCCGGATCGAATTCCAAAAGGGTTAAAGGATCGTCCCCATATCTCTCCCTCAACCGGCTATTATAGGTCTCCTAAAAATAAAAAAAAGTAATCATCATATTCAATTCAATAAAAATAATAACTTACAAAATAAAATGGTTGAACAAACATACCACGAAGTGTTGAGCACGGTTGTCAACGAACTGTTGCACCCCCTTGTGGCGGTCTTGACTCCGCACGTGTGTCTCCACAAACAGCTCCATCGGGCTCGGCTCACATCCAAGAGACGTAGCCTATAATGAAAAAAGATTAATTAACAACAAATTAATCTAACGATATATTTCTTTGAAATTAATCTTACCTTCTATTTCACATGTGCAGCAAACGGAACGGAGCCACCGGTATGCGTTGTCACCGAGCCATGAATTGGTCGATTTCGGTTGCCAACACCGGACTGTGAGCGTCGTGTGAACCGCTCAAACATCACATGCTCAAGATAGTGCGTCCATATATCTTCCGGGATGTATATCGGTTTGAAATCCCTCCAAACCGCCACGTCATTCCAGCTTTGGAGACCCTTATCTCTCGCGGCTTTTTTTGCCTTCTTTTGTGATTCATACCAAAAATCATGCAACCTACTTCCATAGCGAGAAATTAGAAGTTGAAACATAAATTTTTTTTATAAAAATATCTTGTATTTTTTTCGATGTTACCTAATTGCTGCGTGATTTTCCCACATCCTCCTCACAACTTTGTCATGCGCCCTGTCCGAGGTGAATTTATGTTGTGTATAAATAATTAGATAAATAAAAATAATAATTTAGTTACAATTATATTAATAAATTATTAGATATAAGCTGGAAATTAGAAATTAACACCAACTTCAAATCCGCTAAACCATGCATCGATTTGAGTTATCCATTCAGAATGTCTAGATAACTAACTCCATTGAAATAATGGAATCTCCATCGATGATTTAAATGCCAATGATATTACTCAGGCGGCCTCAATGTTTGTAAACCTGAAAATAAATTAAATTCATGAAATATTGATTAGTTGTTCATAAATTATTTTATAATTTAAAAGAAAAAACTAAAACCTTAACAAACTTACATTGAAAGGTCATCCTTCCACTGTGCCTCGTATTTGCGGGTGAATTGATTCCGCTGCAAAGGCACGCCACTTTTGCGCTGTGAACCCGCGCTGGAAGAGGCAGCATCGGTTGACGGTGCAGGTGGCGCAGGTGTTTCTCAAGAAGAGGCACCTAAGGATACGTCATCCTCGCTGCTATAAGAACTAGCTGCGAACAGACATGAGCGACCAGCTCTGGTTTTCGTTCTACGCATCTACACAATTGTATACGAATAATTATATAATTAACTTCGAATGTTAAAAAAAAATCGACAGCACCTCCCATATACTGGATACTACCCAAATCCACAAACCTGCAAATATTGACAAAAACCACAACCAATTGACTCCATTTATACTAATATTGTATATATATAACATAACATCTATGCATATAACATTCATACTAATTACAAGGTAAATTCAACATTAACAACATATTCAATCATTATATAAATACAAACAATAAAAAATATTCAATAAATTCAATAAAAACTCTAGACTAACAATTAAAATTAATGCAAATAATTAAACACAAATCATGCAATAATGTAGTAAAATTACTAATTATTCCAACATATTCAATTACTTATTCTAAGGTAAATTCAACATTAACAATTACAATTCAACAAATTATTCAATCATTATATAAATACAAACAATAAAAAATATTCAATAAATTCAACAAAAACTCTAGACTAACAATTAAAATTAATACAAATAATTAAACACAAATCATGCAATAATGTAGTAAAATTACTAATTATTCCAACATATTCAATTACTTATTCTAAGGTAAATTCAACATTAACAATTAAAATTTAACAAATTATTCAATAATTATATCAATACAACAATAAAATATATTCAAAAAATTCAAAAAAAAAACTGTAGAATTTAGGAATGAAACATGCATACCTTAATAATGTATTGATTTCAAGACTTTATCTACATTATAAAAATACGCCGAAACAAAAAACATAAAAAAATAAAAATAGCTAAAACAAAAAAAAAAACCCATATTGTTTGCTGTTCGTTGGTAATTCTGTCAGTAAACTCATGCGGTCAGAGATGCATTTAATGCATCGCCCTTTGGAATTCGTACAGTCCGTCGGTGATTTGGTTGGTAATATTACCCGCCGACAAATGACCGATGGTCTTAATTCCGTCGGTAAATGTGTCGGTGATTGTGGCATTTAAAGTGATTATTTTCGAACTCTCTGTTAAATGCTGACGGACCTTATTCTGTCGGAATATACGTCGGTAATTTTGGTATTTCAAGTGATTATTTTTGAACTCTCTGTGAAATGCCGACGGACCTTATTCCTTCGGTATATACGTCGGTAATTTTGGTATTTCAAGTGATTTGAACTCTCTGTGAAATACCGACGAACCTTATTCCGTCGGTATGGACGTCGGTAAGTGTACAAGAAAAATTATATTTGTATTGGCTATTTACGTTCCTACAAACACTTATATGATAAACTATCTATCGCACAAAACAATAACAACAGTGCTTAAACAATACATATTTCATGTAACAAAATATATCATCCATAATCTATATTACATGAAAAAAGGGTTTTACACAGGGCTTCATTCTGATAGTTAGTCAGAATTTTCTTCTTCTTCATCATCAATTGAATAGTCATCACCTTCATCGCAATCTTCAATATGGTCATCATCTTCATCGACATTTGCTTGTCCGCTAGAGCTCAAAACAACCTTCAACTCTTCTGCGTCAACATCAATAAGACTATTATCGAAAACATGAAAATTTGAATTTTCTTCTAAGTCAACCGAAGGAGCAACTCGATATGGTTCAACCAACTCACTAACTTGAAAGACTTCATCTCACACACTTGTGTCTTCGTTCTCATCCTGAACAAGCTCGACACGACCACTGAGTTTCGTTTTTAAAACACACACCCAATCCACTCTTGATCGATCCTTTCTAAAAGAAGGTGTGTATGTGTAATAAACCTTTTGACATTACTTTGCGAAAACAAAGACATCGTTTACGTTGCAGAGTCTAGTTTTTGAGTTGATTTCTACCAGACTATAATACGGATAAACTCTGATTCCTCTGTCAGTCATGTCATACCAATATCATTTGAATAAAAGCACTCTATTTTGCTCGCTATGATATTGCAGTTCGACGACTTCTTCTAATCTACCATAGTAGTCAACTTCTAACTCACTACTAGTCGATCCCTTAACATAAACACCGATGTTGTATGTCTTTCTACCATGCCTGTATTCTTCAGTATGGAAAACATATCCATTGAAAAAAATACCCGTTGTAGCACTTAACTTTTCTTTTAAGGCCCAGGCTTAGTGAAGACAATGACTTAGCAGCACCCCTTCCCATTTGATAAACCTTGTATATAATGTACATCATGAACAGTAAACGAGAATCACGTAATGACATGCATACAATAATTTTACAAGTGAGAATGAGTTTTTGATAGTGCTTACATGTGTTCTAAACCATGTTGCAAATTATTTATCTTGTAATTGAAAGATTTGGGATTCGGTCAGCTGTGAGTTATTGGACAACAAATATTGTCGATATTCCTTGCAAGTGGTAATGAGTGTATTATATTACAATATCTAATTAATAGTATATTATTGACAAAGTTTAATTAGTATTACACATATATACACTTACTGGATAAAATGTCTCAGTTCATCACAGTTAAATAGAACATAATTGTGTGCTTGTTTGGACTCTATTTCTGACAAATATCTTCCTCTTACAGCATTTTTAGGTGTGGGTCATCCAGGATTGGAGAATATTGACAAGTTCCCACTGGAAGACACTTCACTGCCATAATCATGCCGTGGAACGCAATTGATTCTCGTTATCAGATGAGGTTTGAAATAGTACGAGATAAATGTTGAAATCTCCTCAACAATATAGGCCTCACATATCAAAGCCTTAACATGCGCCTTATTCTTAACCTTTTTCTTGAGATTGAACAAGTACCTGCATTGAATTAATCAAGTATTTTCAATGAACAAAAATAAAGAAAATACTTTTATATATGAATTACATTGCAACTGTAATATCTAACCGTTCGAATGGGTACATCCATCTATACTGGACCGGTCCTCCAACTTTTGCCTCGAACGGTAGATGCTCCATTGAGTAAAAAAATGATGGAGGGAATATCATCTCAAGTTTGCATAGTGTCTCGATGATATTTGTTTCAAGCCTCTCAATGTGATCAACATTCAACTTGCTAGAGCATAAATCTCTAAAAAAATAACTAATCTCCTTGAGTGCATCCCATATCCTCTATGGCAATAAATCATGAAAAGCTAATGGGATGCGTGTTTGCATAAACACATGGCAGTCATGACTCTTCATTCCACATAATCTGCATTCCATATAATCTGCATTCCTCGGTATTAACCAGCCTTGATATGTTCGAGGCATGTCCATTGGGAAAACGCAGACTCTTAAGCCATTTATAGACTAATAGTTGTGCGTTTTTCTCTAACACGAAGCTTGCTCTTGGTTTTGTGACCCGTGACCCATCACAAACCAACTCCATATTTTTACGGTTATAGAATAGCGCTACATCCAATCTAGCCTTGATGTTGTCCTTTGTCTTTCCCCTCACATCCATGACGGTATTGAAAACGTTCTCAAACACGTTCTTTTCAATGTGCATGACGTCAAGGTTTTGGCGGAAAAGATTGGTCTTCCAATAAGGAAGCTCCCAAAAGAAACTTTGTTTCACCCAATTATGGGTCAAACCAAAACCAGAAAACTTCTACTTACCTGATTGGAGACCAAACACAATGTCACCGTACAATTTTACAATATCATGCAATTCTTTACCAGAAAGACGCGGGGGTGCAACATCCTTTTCAACTCTGCCAACAAAGAAATCTTTTCTGTTCTTTCTGTACCTGTGATTATGTGGCAAGAAACGATGGTGACAGTAAAAAAAAGAAGCTTTACCTCCGTTTCTTAGTGTGAATGCCTTGTTGTTTTCCATGCAGTATGGACATGCTAGTTTCCCAAGCGTGCTCCAACCGGAAAGCATTCCATAAGTTGGAAAATCATTGATAGTCCACATCAAAGCCGCTCTCATAATAAAATTCTCTTTCCTCGAGATGTCATAAGTCAAAGCTCTAGAGGACCATAACTGCGTCAACTCATCAATCAACGTACGAAGACAAACATCTATATTCTGCCCCGGATTGCTCGGACCTGGTATGATCATAGATAAAAACATGAACTCCGGCCTTATACACATCCCCGATGGCAAGTTATAAACCGTCAGTATGACAGGCTAACAAGAATAAGAGCAGCAAATGACCCGAATGGATTGAATCCGTCAATACACAACGCAAGATGCACGTTCCTTGATTCAGTTGAAAAGTGAGGATGTACACTATTAAAGTGTTTCCACGCTTCGCCGTTAGAAGGATACACCATCACTTCATCAACCGCATCATGTGATTTGTGCCATGTCATGTGCTTAGCAGTCCTTGGTGACATAAATAACCTCTGTAGTCTAGATGTGATTGGGAAGTATCTAAGTTTTTTGTATGCCATTAGAGTCTTTCCCCTACTAGTTCTGGGTTTGTAACAGGAATGCCCGCATGTCATGCACCCGATCATCTCAACATTTTCAAGGTAGTATAACATGCAGAAATTAGGGCACATGTCAATTTTCTGGTATCCTAAACCGAGGAGTTTCATCATGGACTTTGCAGCATATAAGTTCTCTTTCAGCCCGTTCTCTTCAGGTAAAATGCTTCTCGTCCATTCAATAATCTTGTCATACCCGGCCTCACTCAACCCGTGATCTGACTTGATGGTGAACACCTGTGCTACGACTGATAATTTACTGTGGTTCGTCCAGCCATCCCATAATGGTTCGTTAGAATCTTTTAACAAATCAAAAAACCTAGTTGCATCTGCATTAGGTTCTTCTTCTATAATTGGACATTGACTGACATTACCTTAATTCATTCTCATTGCATCCATAACCATATTCCTGTAAGGATTAGTGTTGTCATTTGCTGCTTCATGCACGTTGCTAGCACTAGAAGTTGACCCAACCGCCATTTCTTCCATTCTTCTCTTACTAACAAATACTTCTCTGTGTGCATACCAACACTGGTAATTTTTCATAAACCCTTTGTGTAGAAGATGCATCTTTACAACATCTGGACGCAGATACTTTTTATTTTGACACTTCTTGCATGGACACCTAATACCGCCTCCAGTAAAATTTCTGGGAATAAATGTTGCGAAATTAATAAAACCCTGAATCCCGTTACAATAATCCATCCTCCGAAATCCTTGGAGTGAATCTCGATACATCCATGACTTCCATCGAAACTCTATAAAATTATGATCACAACATGTATTAATTAACTATGTTAGGTAAATAAATTTGCAAAAAAATTAGTTTACCTCCATATTATCCAACAAACCATTTGTCATCACCCAATTTTTGACCATTTTATTTTAATTATTATTATTATTATTATTATTATTATTATTATTTTATTTACTGAAAAGGATTTAAAAAAAATGATGATAATAATGAAAAAACAAGTAAAATGAAATAAATAAAGATTGAATTAAAATTTGGGTTAAAGGCAACATGATTGGAAGTTTTTGGTTTAATTAAACTTTGGAGTTAATCTAATTAATCCAATCAAGGGTTTAATTGGAGAATTGATAAGTTTTGAGACTTAATTGAGCTTGAATTTAATTTAATTAATCCAATTAAGGGTTTAATTAGAGAATTGATAAGTTTTGAGACTTAATTGAGCTTGGAATTAATTTAATTAATCCAATTAAGGGTTTAATTGGAGAATTGATAAGTTTTGAGACTTAATTGGACTTGGATTTAATTAAATTAATGAAATCAGGGACTTAATTGAACAATTATCAAATTATAGGGCTGATTCTTGTCAAATTTAAAAGAAATTAAAACCCAAGGACCAATGTGTAAAAGGAGCAGAAATACAGGGATCCAATTACAATTTACCCAGGGACTTGATTACATGATTTTAGAACTTTAGTGACCAGATTGAAAGTGGTTGTTCCCATCACACAAACGACGCTGTTTTTAGAATTTGTTAATCGCCTTCTTCGTCTTCGTCCTCAGGAGCCGTTGCTGGAGTAAAGGATGGAAGCCGTTTCAAATGCTTGGCATTCTCTGGCTGTAAAGCTAGAGAAGATGAGAGAGTGGACGGAGGGGGGGGGGAAGAAAAAAAACCAAGAACGGGAGATGAGGAAAAACTGGGAAGAGTGAACTGAGAGAAAAGGCCAGGCACGCGAAAAGAAAAATGAAGAAAACAGAGGAGGAATGACAGAATCGGGGAGGGGAAGAATAGGAGAACTGGGAGGAGAGAGTGAACCAATAGGGGGGAGAGAGAGAAAGAAGACGAACGAAACCAGAAGAGAGAAACACAAAGATACCAGCCTAATTTTTAAGCTTTTTTTTTAGAACCCCACAACAAAAGTAAACCTTTCCCTCACCAGTATCGGCCTAAAACCACGAAACCAAAAACAAGCCAAGAGAGAGAGACGGTGTTCTGAAAACAGAGCATAAAAAAACAAAGAAAATTAAGCCGAATAGAGACGCAGGAAGGGAATACAACGGGGAAGACAAGCAGAAAGAGTAAAAGGAAATTTGGACCAGAAATATCGCCTTCAGCAATCTCACGCAAACCCTCTGCAAACGCACTAGGTACATCTTCTGCTCTGTTTCTCCCGTTTTTCTTTACTTCATTTTCGCTGTTTGTTTTTTTATTCAGTAACAAGGGCCATGCACGCGTGATTTAGATCACGCGTGCCTTGTATGGCCCAGCCGGGTCACTGGTTTAGGCCAGTAACGGGGCTGGGCTGGCTGGGTCTAGCCTAGCCCATGTGGGCTGAGCTGGGCCCAGCCCAAAAAAATAAAAACAAAAAAAAAATAAAAAATAAAAAAGTAGAAAAAATAAAAAATGTGTATGCATGAATAAAAATAATGTAAATTTATTGGTTTATTCACTGATGCCAGAGTCAGGAATAAAAATACCGGTTTAAATTTATATTATTTTTATTCGTTGTATTTTATTTTATTTTATTTAGCTAGAAAAATAAAAAAAATATGTGCATGCGTAAAAAATAAATTTATTTTTATTCACTAGGCGCTAGAGTAAGGAATAAAAAATATTGATCTAATTTTTTTTGTAGCTACGAATTTTTACCAACGTCAGAGTTGGAATTATTCGAGCTCGAATATTTA
>Ga0325411_1004662_pt1 | contig 15325 bp, 8 predicted proteins | sample PopdelMetagenome_13_FD_206181 | JGI IMG/M metagenome (GOLD analysis project Ga0325411, IMG submission 206181) | Populus deltoides microbial communities from Bellville, Georgia, United States - Xylem-PdIQD-R4 | ecosystem: Host-associated > Plants > Phyllosphere > Stem > Wood/Secondary xylem... | reverse complement strand
CTAAGACACAATGACCTGCTTTCAACTTCTCGGACTCGTCCTTTCTGTTGTTGGATCCGATCCAGCTTCTCCTTCTCCGCAGCTGTCTCCTCACAAATTCGGTCAAGTTGTTCAGCATAGAAGAGCGTCCTCTTTTGGTTTCTCTCTTGGAGCCCATGTTTGACTCGAGGAGTGCAGCAGGAATGACAGCATGATCATCACATGCAGGAGAAAATATCTTGGACGAGAGCCTTTTTGATCCTCCCAGAGATGGCAGTGTCATTAGCTGCCGTTCAATGAGATGAGTGAGAGACACCACTTCATACGAGTCATATAAAGGGCTGCCTAAATCCCATACGGCCACTGTTTTCTCCTCCTGTTTCCGTTCCAGGCCATCTTTTTTGGCTCCCAACATTTTCTCCATTGGGATCTGTGTTGAAATTGGTTTGTTGTCTCGTAAAAAAGATTCAAGAAATCAGACAGAAACATAAATAAATTTGCCTAGCATGTGACCAGCTACAGAGATTCTCTGTTTAGATTTTAAACTCAAGCTGGCTACTTTAGTAGGACATCTTGCCTCGTTATATACTAATTAATAATTTTGCAAGGCAATTGGAAGTTGACAGGATTCTGAAAATGCCCCCTTAAATTAGAATTTGATTCTTAGAGACTGGGGATAATGTAGTATTTTTCACACAAATCTGCTGTACGCTTAAAAGTCCAAATAGTAGGGTTCGAGTTCGGTGAGGAAAACGACAGATCCGCTCATTTAAAAATTTAGTCTGTCTACGAAAAACCTATTAATTAATTTATTTGTGATATCCGATTAGTAATGCAGTCATAATTACAACGTTTAATTTGGATTTTAGTCATAAGTATAAAGTACGTATATAACTGTTTGTATACTGTAGGGTATGTGTTAACACAGAAGAAATGCTATACATGAACATCGGCTTGTACTCGAGTATAAATAATTTTGTCATGACTGAATTAAGAAAAAGAAGAGGAGGAGATATTATACTGATTAAAATAAATCTTTTTCTAGCCTAAAATGTTATAGAAATATATATTTTTTTCTTTTATCGTTACGAATTTGTATTTTTGTTTAATTCTTCTTAAAGCACAGACATTAATTTTAGGTGGTCCTAAATATCGTATCAACTTAAGAGAGTAATATATTGCTTGCGGGTATATACATATATGAACATAAATCCACCATTAATGACACTTGTCAACAATCATCACAGAACCAAATAGACTCATCAATAAGAAGAGCATGAAGCATGGTATCGTTAGTTGATTAACTTATCGGCCGGCCGGCCAAGGGAGGACTAATGTATATATTTTTCTCAAAATAAGAAATATTTCTGTTTTTGGATATTTCTCCATCGACTGTTTACTTGAATAAATGAGAAGCGTCACCAGCCATGAAATAGCTGAAGAAACTTTCTCGATCATGCATGATTCATGAGATAGTAGAAGAAATCTGTAATGGTTTCCAAGACAAGAAAATCATCCATGGTTACCAAAGACACTTGATTTTTGCAATAATCATCGGTATGTGACTGTGTAGAGTTTAAACAGAGGAAAAACTCCAAAAGTAAAGATAATGCAGACATGAGTTTGATAGAAATACGAGTAAATTCCATCACCTTCTAATTAATTCGGGAATAGCTATTACTTCATTGTTATTATTACTACTTTTTCTATACTAATAAAAAACAAAACTGAACGCAACTTCATTATTTATATCTATATGACCAGTGCAGCTTCTTTTTCTTTTCTTTTTTTCCCCTTTAATTTGGCTATCTGTTTTTTCTTTCTTTCTTTTTTTGTTAATATTGTTTTAATAATCCCTAATAATTGTTCAAGTTGCTTTGAAACTTATCAAATCAATCAAGTTAATTTTAAAACAACTCATATATGATTTAGTTTTAAACTTGGATTAGGCAAAAACTTGGATCAAAATGTTTTTTTCTGTTAATTTCATCCTCAAATTTTTTTTACTAGTTTGACTAGGTAGCCTTTGGATCGACTAACTTAACTAGGTCATATCGAAAAAACTTCAACATAGTTTAATTTTAAATTCGGGATAGACAAGGAATCAGATTAAAGAGCTTAAAGGTTTACTCCATAAGTCGAGTTTAATAATAATGCTAAATAATTCTCTACAACCTAAATATTTTTTATTACATTTATTTTTTTATTTGACTTATAGTGTAGCGCGCAAATGCAAATATAAAGCAGTTATTATACCAAAACACAATTAGTTGTTACAGTTAATTTATTGAACAATGAAAGATGATTTTGTTGAATGAACAATGTTTTTTATATTTTTCCTCCTTAGTATCAAGTATAATCCATTTTGATCCCTTATTTTTCATATATTCATATTTACATGATCCTTTTAGTTTTAGTGAAAGTCCATTTTAGTCTCTTAGTTTTTTATATTTTTCATTTTGGTCATTAAATTTTTAATTGTTTTGATCCCTTAGTCTCAGTCAAAGCTCATTTTTGTTCCTTAATTCCTCATGCTTTCATTATTTGTTTCTTGCAGTTTTGAATATCTACCTTTTGATCTTAAACATTATTTTCCCTCAAGCTTTAGTATTTGGCTCTGCGGTTCAACTTGCTTTTCATCGAATTTCAATTTTTTTTTTGCTAAAATTGAGTGCGGTTTGTATTTTTTGGATCGTTTTGATATGCTAACATCAAAAATGATTTTTAAAAAATAAAAAAATATCATTGGCATGTATTTCGGCACGAAAAGCTATTTGAAAAACAACCACTACCACACTGCCAAACACCCGAGAGAGGAGTGAGAAAGTCATTAAATATAATCTAAAAATATTTATTTTATTGAAAATACAATGATCTTTTACTGTTCATTGAAAAATAGTTATGTGTTTATATATTGCACTTATGGTATGAAATATAATCTATTTTTAGTCCTTTAAGTTTCATATATTCAATAACTTGATCCCCATTTTGTTCCTGTAGTTTCAGTCAAAGTCTGTTTTTTGTTCTATAAAATATTTATTTCATTATTTTTTTTATTTTTATATAATTTTATCAAATTAATTATTTTTTCATTTTTTTATATATTCTCTTGAAAACTATTCATAGAAACTTAGTTTTTAAATCACGATAAAAAAAAAAAAACTCTTCCGATATAAAAAATATACTTTCATCCAAACAAAAAAGAAATACCTGAATAAAGAAATGGAGTTTTGATTAAATATATATATTATTTTTTTAATTTAAGTTATTAGAAGTTTTTATGAATATTTATTTTTATTTTTATTCAAAATACTTGAAGTGATGTTTTGCTAAAATAAAAAAATACATGAATAAAAGAGAAATTTATTTTAAACATACTTTTTTCAGAATTTAAATCCGTTTTTTTTAATATCTATTTTAATTATTATAAAATCAAATTAAAAAATTTCAAAAATTGCCCCACCTCGTACGAGCACACTTACTAGTGACTAGTACATTGACTCCCTGCCTAGTTACTTACTCAACGAGCTCATAAAGTTATTAGCACTCAAATTTGAACCTCCCTTCATACACAAAATTCCTGTCTGTTTTCTATTTTCTGGGATTTGGATAGTGATATGTTGTTTCTTTATTGTCCCTTCATCATTGTCTTCAAGTGGGCAATGACAAGTTCCATCGACTCGAAGGGAAACCTAAAGAGAATAAATGCGCAGAAGTCATCCAAATTTACAGTAAAATTTTCCCTTCCAATAAAAACAAAATGAAGCAACACAGGCTAAATGTCCCTTATGGCTTGATCCCATTTTGTTTTTTACAAAAACACCAACTTGTCATGCTATATTTGGGTGCCAACCACTTCCTGTGGTGGTGTTCCTGCTACTAACCACTCCTTTCTCGGTTCTGATGACTTCTTCATGCCCTAAATCTCACTCCATGAATCTGATTCTTTTAGAAGAGATGAATCTGATTCTTTTAGCATAGATATCTTTTTGGTGATTGTTTTTTAAAGTATTTTTTTATTTAAAAATATATAAAAATAATATTTTTTTATTTTTAAAAAAATTATTTTTAATATCAGAAAATTAAAATAATATATTTAAAATAAAAAAATATTTTATTTTTAAAAACTGATACCTTACCTACTACCAATAACAACACATGAAGCTGGATGGAATCATAATTTATGCAGTGGACGAATGGTTTCTGTAAGCGATGGCTAACGGACAGCCTTTTATCTCAGATATCATGTCAGCTTTGACTTGGAAAGCGTGCCAGCTGGCTAATGGACAAGCCTCAACCCAAGAGTTTAATTGCCAGTGCCCATCACGAAGAACAGTCAAATAAACAATGGCCAAGAATACGACAACGGTGATTGTTTTTTTGAAAATATTTTTTAAAAACAATTAATTTTATAAAAAATAAATTTTAAAAAAATAAGTTATTTTATGATATTTAACTGTATTATGAGTTGAAATTTGTTTTTAGTATTTGGCTATGTTATGGTAAATAAGTTAAAAAATAATTTTTATTGTTTTTTTTTCAAATTTATTAAAAAATTAAGTATATAAAAAAGTTAAAAGATAAAATTTTAAAAAATCTAATTTTATAAATTATTTTAAACAAAACAAGTAATATTTAAAAGAATAGAGATCAAATCTAACAAATAAAAGATATTTTTAAATTTTTGTTGGTTTCTAAACAATATTTGTTAAATTGTTTTTTAACTAGAAATTATGTTTTATTCATTAATTTTTTTTTTAATGAAAAACAAATACAAAATGGTTTGAAACAAACGGGCTAAGGAAAGTACCTAAGGTATTAGAAAAGAGGAGCCAGAGAGATGTTGCTACGTATACATACACTCCAGATTGCTGCTTCAAGAAACTTGTTACATGGATTAAACTATATTATGAAGCAATTACCAAATCGAAGTTTACAGATATTCACTCAGAAGGCAGTACTAAAATAGGTCTTAGCAACATTATTACACAGGATTTGCTGCACCTTGCTGTTCATGGGCCCAACACAACGAGGGGTTTTAAACTGGCTGACAACAGTTCCTAATCCTAGGTAATGCTCCAAAATCTTCTGGAAGGTTCCTCTCCAAACAACTCGGAGCTCAAGGGGTCCAATGGCCTTGACCTTCCGTGAACCAACATAGCCTGGATCAACAAAGGATCGGTCCAAGCAATTGCAACACTCTCTTAGCACCTCCTCACTTGGTTCACCACTAATTTCTAAAAAGATAACGTAGTGTCCAGGGTCTGTGGATACATCAACCAGACTGCTGAAGTCAACTATCTCAAGCTTTTCTTCGGCTAGCAGTTTGCCAGCTTCTTCTACAGATAGCTGCAAATCCTTCTCGGTGTTCTTGTCAATGTTTATGGAAAGAACAAGGTTCCTCCTGCACACAAATTTAAGTTCTGGGGTTGTGTTATGGAAACCCATAACCCTCACCACATCTCCTAGCCTGTACCTGTACAAGCCTGCAGTTTACAATCAACATCAGAATTAAATGAAAAAACTGCCATGGTGTGAACACAAACTTTATTTTCAGTCAGATAAGAAAGTATGTCACTTGTACATTGAATATTTCAATTTTCCATCTTAGAGAGAGAGAAAAAGAAGAAGAAGCAGACAGGTCCAGGTTCAGGGTAAGAGATTACAAGTAACAAATGCTTGCAGACCTAGGAGTGAAATTTCCCCTTCCAATAGCTAAAACACAAGATTTTTATATTGATTGGTTCTGTATCATTTTCATAACCTAAGGAACTTTTGTTTTACTTGGCCCGGTTTTAACTTCTCGTGCACGCTACAAGAATAAAGACAAACAAACATCGCTAAGCATATAACCACTCCTTATGCTTACAATAATAATTTTATAACAATGACATCATCTTGAAAGTATCCTTTTTATTATATTGGACGTTGACATACAATAATCAAACAAATTTCTTCCGCCGTCTATCATGTTTATTTGTGTAGATGTTCTGCTAAATTGTCAAGAGACTACCATTGTATAAACATGTACTCCTCTAATCTAAATATAAATGATTTTTACCCCCATTATACCCTCATTAAGGAGGTTCAACTGTCACCAAAGAACAGAAGACGAAGTTGAGATTTTGGCAATCACCCGTCAAGAAATGAAGATGAAGGATGTTAGGCACAAAACATAAATTAAAGCATTCATAAGATGGTTCAACTGCCAAATTCTTTTGAAAAGAAAAGCATTATTAGATGATGTAATAAGGGCACTTCTGCAACATTACATAAAAACAATCCTTCTTTCAGAGACTGCCAATGTATCTGCAAATAAACATTCAACAAGCACATTTTATGGAAGTTTTAGTTTTAAAAAACCTACATGTAGCAGAGAACACGAGTTTTCCAGCAAAAAGATATATATTGCTTCTAATGGTGTGCCGCACATGGGGAATCTTGCATTAACGATGTCAGTGTGCAAACCTAAACCTGGAGGATTTCCCTAACATGTCTAATAAATGCCCCTCCATTAAAAAAGATTGGAGTATCTAGTAAAAAAAGGTGTTCACAACTGTTCCATCTGAAACAAAGTGTATCAAAACATTAATAAATGGAGCAATGAATCAAAGACAGCTGGATCAGTAAAGTCAAATAGTTCTTGTTCCCACTGGCGACTCTAGAGAAACAAAATTAAAAATTGAAGAACATGGCAGCATGGAGAACCAAAATATTTTCGTCAGGATAGAAGCTGTTCTTGTCAAGGCTACTGGCTAGTACACTCAAAAAATGAGAAGTAATAGAAAGTTAGATTTGCAGATTCCTATATTATGGCCTCTACAAAGAAGACAAGAGTATTCACGAAAGGCTAAACGCATCAACAGATGAAATAAAGCTTCTGCGCTAGTGAATTCAAAATTGTTGACAAATTATAAAAGATGGGGCTTTTAGCCTGTACTGGAGAGGCCATATAATGGAATAGAGTTTTCATCAGCAATTTTATGTCAACTTCATGGAAATGCAGGAAGAAATTTTTGACCCCGATAAATTATTTCACAGAAAAATTAAATCTAAAAGGGAAAACCCCGTGTACCTGCAAAAGTGGTGACAATGATCTCATAATCTTCACCAATCTTGACTTCCGTCAGACCCACAGGCTTGGGCTCCATATACAGGCACTCGGCGTTGTTATTAAGAGGAATGAATTCGAAGTATCCAATATTAGGAAGCACGGCAAAAGTAGCTAACTCAGGAGGCAATTTTGGATTGACATTCGCTGCAACCCACCCTTCTGAAGAACCATAATCAGCACTCATCAATGGCAGCTCCCCTGCATAGTGCCTCAGTTTCTTCAAATAAGGCTCCATTGACCCAGTCATTATCCCGTAGATGTACTTAGCGTTGGGGAAAAGCTCTGGTATTAATCCATACCAATTACTCAATCCAGAGCATTTTTTATAGATCAAATCGGCCAATTCAGGGCTTGGCTTAAGCAGTTTTGACATTGCCATTCTAACTGAAGGGGCGGTGACTCTGCTGCTTAGTTCCCCGTCACGTATATCATTGCAGAGCTCCTCCCAGACTTGTTCAAAGGTCCGGAATGCAAGCAAAATGCTATGAGCAAATGTAGAGAACACAAACTGAATTTCTTCGCGGAAGAGTAGCCCGCATAAGAGATGGCAGTATAATGATTGGTGGAAATCAGGACCAAATATCACTTCATCAGGGCTGCAGCATTGGAACTGAATTTCCTTCATTCCATTTTTGTATTTCGAATTGCGGAAGAGATTTGTTGTGGCAGTTCCTGCACCTAAACCCCCTTTTGTTTTCCATGGCTTGCTGCTGTAGACAAACTGTAAGGATTTCCCCTTCTCCAGTGGAAATTCTCTGCATTATACAATCCTCCTTGCGTCAACAGAGAACTAATCAACTAAAAATTAATCCTTCTTGTTTTTTTCTTGTTATTAAACAATAGAGAACAGAAACATATTACCCAACAAGGTAATCTTCTAGCAAATGGAAAAAGAATTCCTGTTAAATGGAAAAAAAAAAAAACTAAAAGGCTCTTCTAATAAAAAGAAATACTAATACCTGTTTCTGAAGGCAAAAGAAGTTCTATATATCTGCAAGGTGTTTTCCATCAATTCATCATTGAAAGGGACAAGCTTTCTCCTCCCCTGAGTAGTACCAGAACTGCAACAATTCAAATTTCTCGAATTAGAAACTTTGCTTGCACAAATCCACAAATAAATAATTGAAATCATTAAATATACACCTCAAAGACATGTCTGGTATGGGTTTCCCAGTGAGGATAGGAGAAGGATCGCCATCAGCAATTCTGTAAATATAAGCTTCCAAGTCTTTGTGAGTAACAAGTGGAACACAAGACTTGAAACTCTCAGGGTCAGTCCTTCCATTAAGACCCGAATTCAGCAAATACTCGGCAGATCCATTCTCTTCCAATATTTTCTTCAGGGTTTCTCTCTGAACCATTCCAGCATCTTTAGTCAATGCTTCAAATTCCTCTATCACTTTATCGGTGTTAATTCCTTCCATCTTTTTCTCTAACATCCTCACTTGCCCTTTTGAAAACTGCAATCAGAACATCAAAAACAAAGAAGAAAATATATTTTAGCAATCGTATAATACAAAGCGAGGTCAAAGATCAAGCTTGTACAGTTATTATTGTTCAATAAAACGACAAAGAAGGTTGGTTAATTAGGACTTTGAAATGAAACCATGGGAATATATACAAGCTAAACAGGGTGGGGGAGACAAAAGCTATGTCACCAAAGATATGTGAAATTGCAGTGTTTTAGTACAACTTTAGTTAGCATAAATAAACCATTGACAAAAATGGGATTCAGCACGTTGAATCTTCAAATATTACTATTTTGTATCCCAGCAAATCAAAAACCTCCAACGAACGTAATTTCCAGTTACTATCAAGTCACGAACAACCCCCCCCCCTCCAAAAAAGAGAGAAAAGTCAAAATTTTAGTTTCTTCTCTTTACCTGAGTTTTTACTCTGCAAATTCAATGAAGAGAAATCACAGAGGAACTCAGAAGAGATATAGAAAAGAGAGTCAAAATCTACAGGCAGCAGCAGCGAATTTATAAAGGAGATAGGATTCACCAAGAATAAGTGTAAAGCTTTTAATCGTCTGCTTGACGATAGTCAACTATTTGGTCAACGTCGGGGAAATTTCCGGGAAAACGTTTCATTCATTGTATGCCATGAAACAAATGGTAAGGAAATGCATATACAAATGAGTTCAAGCTCCGATGGACTCTCCCGGTGCAAAGAATATGAAACAGAAAACAAAACAAAAAAAAAGATTTATTTTTGTAAGGGACAAAAAACAATCCATAAATAACAACGGCCAAAGCCAAAGGTCCTTTTTATGATTGCTAAAGTTAAAAACAGTATTAAGATTCAAGGCAGGCAGGCAGACAGACAGACAGACAGACAGACAACAAAAAAAAGGACACGGAAACCAAATTATCATAAGTAGATAAATGAAATGAATCAGCAGCAGAAGAGAGACAATACCTTTGACAGAGAAAGAGTTGGTTATTATCAAGGAAAAGGAAACAAGTGGAAGTGAAAGGAGATGAGGAACAGGGGAGGTCGTTGCTGCTTCACCGAATTCTATGCTATCTCTCCCTCTCTCTGTCACTCGGCTGCTAGTGTTAAAAAGCTATATGAGAGAATGAAGGATTTGGAGTCATGGCCAAGTGGCTATGAGAATGAGAAATGGTGTGTGTGTGTGTTTTGACGAGCAGAAGATTGTGTTTTGGGGCTCTTTTATAGGCAATTACTATACTCTAATATGCCAGCCCTCCTCAACTGCCGTCCACCTTTTCCTACTCCTTTCCTTATGCCCATTATCGCCTTGACTTTTCTGCTATATCACGGAAGAAAACCAGGGGGTTGAACTTCTGAAAAGACGGTTATGGGCCTGGTGAAGTTGGGGGATTTCTTGCTATTTCTGGAATTATTGCTGGGTGTTAGACAAAGATGGGTTTAATCATAATTTTAATGCTGATTTTAAAGTGGGTCCAAACCTAAGGACAAGATTCTAATTTCTGAAGTAAAAACATTGAATTTTGATGATGAGTATTAGCTTTATTTCCTTGCTCTTTTTGAAGATTTGATTCTGTCAATTCTCTTGTCTCGGCAAGTACTGTTGTTGGATATCACAAAGATTTCTTCCTTTTGAGGAATTTTATCTAATATAATTGGAACGAGTATGACTATATATTAAGGAAGAATATAACAATAAAAAACTCAAAAAATATATATTTATTGGATCTATAGTCGGATTTTAATTTGGAATTATGTTCTAACAATTCAATTCATGTGTATTCTTGAGATTTTGCACGGTCATGCTTTCTTAGGAGTTTCTATAACATGTGTTGTTGATGCACACATTAATTAATATAATGATTTAATTTACATTCCCAGAAATATTAAACTAAAAAATAAAATGTTACTCAATTATATAAATAAATCATTCATCATATAAGTGAAACTTTCCATTTATATCACTTAACATGGGCCATAAGGACATATACTAGAAAAATTATTTTCTTAAAATTTTCAGTTTTTTTCCGAGATTACAGGGAAAGCATATCTTTTAGTTTCAAATTCTTACAATCATGAAATTTTCAGTTTTATTTTGCCGCATGATATAATAAAGTTTATTTACTAGTTCATGCTGTAATAACCATATTCCTTTAATTGATACCAAACAAAATTTCAATAAATCAAGATTACATTTTCCTTTATAGAAGTGTTATTATCATGGTTTTTAGAATGGTGATAAATATTATTTTTAAAAATAATTTTTATTTTTAAATATATTAAAAAGTTTTTTATTTTAATATAAACGTATCAAAATAATTTAAAAATATTAAAAAAATAATTTAAAATAAAATAAGATCGTTTTCTTTAAAAAAACGTTGCCAACTACAATTCCAAACCCTCCTTAGGCATCTCAACTGCCTATAAACTCTTACTCGTGCTTTCCCAATTTGTGTCCCATGAATATATTTGATTCGCAAAGAGAATTTTTGAGGTTACAATATTGTGACTGCAAACTTCTCTGTAAAATAAATTGTGGTGTCATGGTAGCCATTTTTTACCATAAATATTTTAAAAATTATAAATTAATCGAAATATCTACATCACTCAGAATACATATAAAAAAATACAAACATATTTTAGAGGATAAAGAATTTTAAAAAGGAAAAACAAATAGGGATAGGCTCCGCTAGGCACAAGTGATGAAACACTTGGGCCAGCAAGTTAGCCCATAAGTGCGCGCCTGACTGTGAAAACCTGACCTCGTTGCTTAAAAAACACAAAAAGACGACACGTGGACATCGCCTTGCATGTTTTAAGCTGAATGGTCGTCCACTGTCACACAATTCCACGGAGCTTTAGGCTGATGAAAAAATAAACATTGCCAATTGTGCCTTAAAATACTCAAAATTTTCATCCGAAGCACCTAAAAGCTGCTTAAAACCCAATTTCAACCTCAAAACTCATCTACAACAACCAAAACTGCTCAAAGAAAGGAATCAAATCCGTAAACCCAATTGCTCTCTGATCTATTTTGATTCTTTTTTTTAGACCAAAAACAAACATAAATAAATTCTTTTTTCGTGACGAACTTAATGACATTAATATCTATTGTTTTTATAGTCTAAATAATGTTGATTGATGTTTTTCTTTTTCTTTTTAACTCTTAAGAATTAAAATATGATAAAAATAAAGTTTAATTACCAAAATATAAAATTTGTTAGAGAATAATATAAATAATATATTAGGACCTCACTTGATAGTTTAAGTTATTGGGTTGAGATGGTTCTTTGATATGATATCAGAGCGTTGATGACCAAGCGGTCACGAGTTTGAATTTCAGCATCCTCATTTATTTGATAAAAATTAAACATATGATACTATGAGTATATATAAATAGTATCTTGAAATCTCACCTAATAATTTAGGTTATTGGGTTGAGATGATTTTTTAAAAAGGTTCATATAATTATATGGATTTAATTGCAAATTAATTTACAAATTATAATTACTTATGCATGGTGAAATTCACACTGCAACCGAGTCAACTCCATTATTATTTTATTTTTTTTATTAATATTAACATTAATTAATTATAATGGCAATTGGCAAACTACTTGTCATTGGCTGTCTATGAATTATACAACATGTGCTGACAAAAATTCCAGCTGAACCCTACATACGGGTGAGTACGCATACAGATAGGATATGACACAGTTGAGAAAATGATGGCGGGGGGCAGTGGCATCTAGCGAATGGTCAGAACTGGGCTAGAGGTAAATGGCTCTGTAAGGGTCGAGGCACTGGCTATAATAATAGTGGGGTTCCTTACTGGAATTTGTGGTATTTTGTCGTTGGGTTCTTGTTTTCCCGTCAAAATCATGCATCATACTATATCACAACCAGCAAAGTACTGGACCTACTGGTGTATATGATGAGGATAGAAATGAAGACTAATTAAATGGAGATCATTATGGTGCAACGAATTACACTGTTGTTCTTTGGCAGTTGCATTGTACAATGAAAGTACTGTGTGAAAAATATTAATTTAATTAGATTTAGATCGTTTCCTGCAAAATAACTTAATTTCGAAATATATCATATATAAAAACTATTTTGTTAGAGAATAAAAGGTGCAAGTACAATTAAACCAAAATTAAGATTCTAAAAAAAATAAACTGGAAATGAAAGAAGAACAAGAAATGAAAAATCTTTTAGTTTAAATGTCTAACACCGCCTTTTTATTTCGTATATATGTGGCCGATTGAGAATTTCATGTAAAAAATTACCTGTATTGGCATAGTCGTTGTTAAACAACGCATGTAAAAAGAAAATCTTTTTGAGATTTTGCTTTCCATGTTTATTCTTTTAACCACGTATTGGAGAATAATATAAATTATATTTTTAAACATCATCTAACAGTTTAATCTATTGAGTTGAATTGATTATTTGATATGGTATCAAAGCCTTGATGACCAAGCGATCACGAGTTCGAATCTCACTATCCTTATTTATTTGATAAAAATTAAGCACAAAGTAATATAAACTTGTGCAAATTTCAAGTTTAAAGGGCTTTCACTTGAGGAGTGTATTAGAAAATAATATAAATTACTTTCAACACCATGAAAAGAATTTTAAATGAAATAATTTCTGTTTTACCTTACAATGTACATCAAAGATATAAATTTAAAAAAAATATATAAATTGTCTCGTTTATCTTTATCTTATCTTTGGCCATTACATTTGAAGATGTAGATGAGATTATCTTGTTACGAGTTTGAAGATGTTTTGGATGAAGTGGACTTAGTCTCCATACAATATCCCTACAAGCTCAACAAGAGTTCTCGAACGTTGAGGATGGCTCTGTTAGAGCATCTGTAAGAAAAAAACACATGCTGATCAGGGATATGAAGGCAACTTGATCACGAACAAAATGGTAATTTATAGAAATATGTTTTGTGAGTTAATGGAAGAAAGGTATTATCAAGCTCGGTGGCAAGAGATTGCACCCAAATTAATTCTGCACAGGTGTTGGCAAAAGCTCTATATTCGGATTCATTGCTAGAATGCGAGACTATCTTTTACTTCTAGGAATTCCAAGAGATTAAGTTTGGACCAAGAAAGATACAGTAACCCATAGTGGATCATCGATCATCAGGAAAACTAGCCTAGTCATAGTGGATCATCGATCATCAGGAAAACTAGCCTAGCCTAGTCATAGTGGAAGAACAAGATATATACTTGTACGTTTAGTAACATTAGTGGAAGAACAAGATATATATATATACTTGTACGTTTGAGCAAATGTGAAATTAATTAATGGACTCATCGAATATATGGCCACCATGCATAAGTACTAATAGTGTTCTTATAAATTTATTATTAAGAATCTGATGGTATAAACACTTCAAAAAATTTCACAACCATTAATTCTTATAAATTTACAAGGAAGCACAGAGGTTTATTTTCAACAAACTTTGTTTTCGAACATATAAATCACACCCTTTTTTTTTTATGGACTAATTAATCAAACCTCCTGACTCATCAATTATTTAAAGAATTGAATCAATCTGTGGCCGAATCATAAAGAAGATGTTTTTTTGGATCATTTCAATTTAATCCATACCCTGACAAAAAAGGAAAAAAAAAATTCGATTTTAAACCATCTTGGCGTTATCTTGAAAGTGACATTGAAACTTAAAATTGGTCGAAAATCACGTGCCTTTTTTTCATCGTTAATATCCGTGTACACGTGGCCGACGTGTCTTTCTAAATTTGCAGGACTTTATAATCGTTAACACCTACGCAACAACATGTCAAGATCCACCATCAATAAAGAATCAATTGAATTGCATGGATAAGTTCGAGCTTAATTTGTTTACCGCAATGGGTTAGGCAAAAGGAAAAGCAACTGTGATGGTTCCTCTACCTGCCTGTCTCTTGCCGTGTGATGGCTTACTATTTTAATACATGTCTTAATTTGTCCTCCTTGATAGGGTTACTGCTCTGCTCTTGTTTTATAAATTAACCACTGTTTTCTGAGATATAACCGAGGAAGTAAGAGAGAATATGCTCTGTAATATATTCAAATACCTTCCCATGAACACCCTTATTATTTAATTTGTTACCGAAGCATAATATATATACACTCATCAACAATATTGCCTCGTTCTACATGAAATTGAGTCGCTGTCGTTTTTTAGATGATACCTCATCCCATGGACGGACTGCAAGCTAGCTAGCAAGGGGCAAGATGCTGACTTGGAAATGATATATCGATATCTTTTTTAATGCAGTACTGATGTGCGTATAAAGTGACAATGCAACCAAGACATGTTTTATTTGTGTGCCTATTTGTTTTAAAATAATTTTTTAATTTAAGATATATATTTTTTTTTGTATTATTTTGATGTGTTAATGTTAAAAATAATTTTTAAAAAATTAAAAAATTTAAAAAGAATTCATTACCACACTTCAAGCAACCTCTTTATACAAAAAATATATATTTGGAATGTCCAATCATCAACCATTTATCTAATTCCACCAATATTCTTTTTGAACTCGAAAACATAATGAAAGAAAACAGTACTTTGTGATTAAGAAAGCGATGGTGATATGCTTGTTTGAGATAAACTTGAGCGCTTGTAAAGTTTCTCCACTGAGGATTCAGGTTTTCAGGGATTAGGCACTTCGCAGAGTTGTAGGTTCACACACTATCTAAACAACGAGATATACGTGATAAGTTTGCTCGACGAAGAAGAGCTGTAGACGTCTATAT
>Ga0325411_1004658_pt1 | contig 15328 bp, 3 predicted proteins | sample PopdelMetagenome_13_FD_206181 | JGI IMG/M metagenome (GOLD analysis project Ga0325411, IMG submission 206181) | Populus deltoides microbial communities from Bellville, Georgia, United States - Xylem-PdIQD-R4 | ecosystem: Host-associated > Plants > Phyllosphere > Stem > Wood/Secondary xylem... | reverse complement strand
GGTTTGAACTTTGCATAAGATTTTCACGGGATTTCAATGTTTTTCACCTGGGTTATTGCATAGGAATATCCCAGCCAGTGTGAACTTGAAAAGACTATTGCAGTGTTGTCGCACCAAAAGATTCTTTACACACAAATATTATTTAAATATAAAAAGATATACTGTATTTCATATTTGCTATCGTGAATGATAAATGCGGAGAGTGCTAATTTACAAAGGAGATCAAGTCTCCGGATCCCATACACGGTGAAAAACACTCCCAGATCCCTTTTTTTCTTTTTCTGTTTTTTTTATCTCGGAACTGATTGGGAAATCTGAACCCATAATTTTCTGCCTGGAAAGCATTAAAAAAAATATGAGGGAGGAGATATATTTGGAAGAAAAAAACTTTACAAAATTTCCTGTCCACATCTCTGTGCTGTCGGCTTATTACAGCGACGGGAAGGACTCAGTTGCACATCATAACTTCCATTTTTTACACATCAACACAGAGACAGATAAAGTAAGGCAAAAAACAGAAAAGGTACTCCTAGATACAACTCATTTCTATGTGGCCCCTCGTCACCATTAATGGCCCAACAGCTGGCTCACACTTGTCCAAGGTGACACGTGTCGATCTCTCCTTCAGGATAAGACCGAGAAAATGGTCGTCTTGGCGGGAAAATGAAGTCAATGGGCTCCACGCCGGTGCCCATGGCGGGAAACGGAAGCTACCTTTCATGGTCCACACTCCACACATCCTCTCTTGCGTGACACACTTGTCTTCTTCTCCACACACAGGCCAATTTAATGCACGGATCATACATATGATGTGTCAATAAATCCTTATGCATGCATGGGTTCATATGTATGTCATGTCATATTGGGTCATGCCTTGCATGTTAATTTATATATTTGTTATATTTTTTACTTAAAAAATACGCGTGCTTGATATTACGTTGGGGGATACTTTTTAAAAAGGTTTTTTTATTTAAAAATATATTAAAGTAATTTTTTTATATATATATATTAATACATTAAATCATAGAGAACATTAAAAAAATAAAAATTTAATGATTTTTTAAAGATAAATATAATTTTTTATCCATTACTAGGCTAAGACGGTAGATTTGAACTTGAAATTCTTTAAAATTTTAGCAATTTAAAATTATAAATAGATTTACCAGTGTTTTTTTAGATGTTTCGAATAAAACATGAGTTAAAATCAAAGTTTTTTGACCAATAAACTCTCAACCTAATTTTTCCGCAACCCTTCAGTCGCCCGAAACCAGACAGCGGCCGATTCGTACTTTCTGAGCGATAACACGAAAAGTCGAAAACCCATACATTTTAACCAGATTTTCCACCTCATGCACGCCCACCGAGAGGACTTATTTTTTAGTCGAGCAAGATTTTTCAGTGATTGGTGTTGCGGTGTCACTACTTTATACTGGTTGGTCGGGGAGTGGGACAAGGTCCCAGTACTGTTTTGTTTAGCTGATGGAGTACAGGCCGTTGGATTTGACCATTGCTATTTCCCATGTGGACATCAACACGTTCGTGATGCGTGCTCCTCTGAAAATTATGTCTCTTTTAATTAATTATTAATTAATTAATTTAAAAAATACCAGTTGTTTCCAATGCTACGTACAAGAATACTCGGCCGTGTCAATCCGACGACCTTGCAAAGAAATAAGAATATTATTCTTTTCTTCTTCTCGCTTTGACTCTTTCAAAATATTTCAAAATTCGGATTAATACTTAATTGTTCATAAATAAAAATATTAGCTTGCTTTATATTTTATATGAACGAGACGTATACTGGCTTCCTTCGAAGATTCCGGTATGTATGAAGTCCATGTAGAGTCACTTTAAATTGGACGTTACGGTTAGTAGTGATTATTGAATAAATTTTATAATCGGAAGGTAAATAGAAGCGCGGAGTAACTGATTGACTTTATCAACCTCTTGTTTTTATATTTTAAAAATATTTTTTAAAAAATATTTATTTTTATTTTAAATTCATATATATTGATATCATATTATCTTGGGATATAACAAATAAAATAGAATTATTTTAATATATTTTTAAATAAAAATTATTTTTTAAAAATAAATACTGCTAGTGGAAATTAAAGAGATTTTCTCTCTCTTTTTATTCAATGAAGAGATGTTTTGTTCTGTGCAAGTCAATCATTAATTAATTAATTAATTAACAAGCACCAAAAGGAGTCACTAAAACACTATAGCACACACCACTACCTACACATAAACAGTTTAATTATGCTTTCCGCAAACATGTGAAAATAGTAAAATAAAATTAGCCATGTTACTGCAATAAATAATTAATACGAAAACAGAACAAATGAATAAAATACAGAGGACACCTAGACCACCGGACAACAACGTATGGAATAAATCACATATAATGTTGCCGGTAAAAACTGAACTTCTTCTATGCCCCGTTTGGTTGTGGCTCCTTAGGTTTTTTCATTTTAAAAAAACTTATCAGTGGAAGTCCTTTCTCACTCGAATAAACAAATCATCGTCCAACTATCGGAATAAAAATATCACAATAAGAAATTGAACAAAAAGTAACACTTAATTTATTTCATGCGTTATTAAAGAATGTTTCTCCGTTATCAATTAAATTTAATAATATTGTTTCTCATGAGATCTTGGTGTGTTTAGTAGAGTTTACTTAAAAATATATTAAAATAATATTTTTTTATATTTTAAAAATTATTTTAATATTAACACATTAAAATAATCTGAAAATATAAAAAATCATTAATTTAAAATAAAAAAATAAACTTTTTAAAAATATTTTAAAAACATAAAAACAAGTTGCAGGTCTATTCAGGAAGCTCGTGCATAAGGGAGTCGATTTTGTTTTACATGAAGTGTTCAAAGAACTGCTTGATAAAATGTGCTATACTGTATTTGATTGCACACATGAACTCGACAGAGAGATCATTCAGACACCTACTTCTTCTAGTAAAATTAATTACAGCTCCAGTGACCAGTGACTCCAATTAAAGTCAGCAACCGGCACTCGATGGGCCCACTTAATGGCCACATTTATTTATTTTTACTTGACAAGGAAATATTACCCTTCCTCATCAACTCGATATTCGCTGGACATTTCAATTAAACAAAATATTACCCGAACCCAACTCAGCAACAGCTCCATTCCCTTATTGTCCCCGTCCCTTCCTTTATTTTCAATTTTTTCCCTCTGATTTCTCACAAAATCTTTAAAAAACAATGAAAAAGAATATTTTAAAAAAAGTAAAAATAAATGAAATTAATAATTCTCATGCACTAAAAAGTGATCGCATTTCTTTTTTATACTCTCTCTCTCTCTCTGAAGTTTTTATTTAAAAAATTTACATATTTTTAAACGTGGAAAGAGATTTATGTATTTTTTTTTAAAAAAAACTTGAAGTTATTCTTGTCATACATAAATGTTTCGCTTCTATGTATTTTTATGGTTTCACCTGATAAAGTTGAGAAAATTCCAAAGAAATAAAAGAAATCCAAAGAAACCTTTCCATTTTTTCCGTACCCCTAATAAATTGCCCGCCCATGTGAGTGTTGAAAGCCTAAGCACATACCCATTTTTTTTTTTTTTTGTGGATAAAAATAGATACCAATTTAGAATAAAATCACCATTACAAAAGGTGAAAATAATTATGGAAAACATAGTCCACATCAAACATAATTGCACCCCCAACAACTTTTTATTTATTTATTTTTAGAATCACATTAATTGACAGTGCAAAAAGGGAAAGAAGTATTCCCTCCCACTTTCAAAGATTTGGCCAATAAAGTCTCGACGCCAATACATTATCCTACAAATCCTCCCCCGAGATTGCCTCTCCATTATTAATTAATATAGAAATGTACAAAGGAAACCAGTCAACTGAATAAAGTATTCCTGTTAAAAACCAATACTCCTAAGAAAGACTTCAAGGCGGTACCGTTTAGGACCGGGAGCAAGACTTTTTAAGGCATCAACTGTAAGTTATTTACAGCTATAACCCCCACACATTTCGATTAAATGTGTGCATGGCCGTATAAGATATTTTTATATAAATATTTTTTTTAACTAAACATATATTAAAATAATACTATATTATTAACATTACCATATAAAAATTATTAAATTTAATAATTTTTCATCTAAAAACTATTAAGAAAGACACTCACTTAACTATCCCTAGAATACGCTTTCGCGGCGCTTCGTTCCCCAAAAAGCGGCCATTAACTGGTCACGCACATCCACATACGAACTCTGATAGCGCGTGTACTCAACATTCCATGTAAAACGCATTGATATTAACCCCACCTACCGTTTCCAAACCAATAATCACCTCAGCATCCTACACGTGTTGACTCAAAACTCATGTGAAAACAAAGTTTTAACTGGCACGGCATGATAGACATGACATTGTAAGTAGATGATGGTCATCCATGATAGATATCATGCCAGGTCAGTATTTATCAGCTACAACTTACTTTCCTTGGTAGTATTAATTAATTCTTAACAGTAACTTAAATTTCTCTCTTTTTATAAATACGTTTGCACCGTCTCTCATTTTTGACCGCATGGAGAAAAGTGAAATTGTGAATGGCCTAGAATAGAGAACAGGGCAGAGAGATAGAGACCAGTAGTGGAAGAGAAGACTGAGACACAGTCACCAAGGTAGTACTATCACTTGTTAGATTTTTATTTTTTTATTCAAGTTTTTATGGAGATTTGCGTTATGGAGTTAAGGTCTGGTTAAGGTCTTTATGATAGTATCTTCAAAAAAAAAAAAAAAACCTGAAACCTTAAATATTTTTTTTTTAAAGTATTTTAACAGATGATGTTTTGTCATGTTATGGAGTGAGCATTGTATCCATAGATTTGTAATCCTTTTTAATCTTTTTTTTGTATTACCCTCGTGGGCTTGTTTATCATTTGGTGCTTATTCTCCTAGTATATATCTGTAGCCATATCTCATTTATTTGTTCTTTTCTTTCGGCTAAACTAAGGGAGCGGGGAAGAACCCTAGAGAGAGGTTTCTCTGTTTTGAGGAGTGGATTTATGTCGGCTGAGTTTGATTTGGCTTTGGTTGGGGTGCAATTGAAGCTCTGGATTTTATCTTTGATTGCAAAAACTTTCGTTGTTGCTTCTTGCTGTTGTTTACTCTGCTATATGCTTCTCTGCTGTTTACAACAGAGGTTGAATCTGGTGTACTCGGCGATTTCGATGCCTTTGAGACCAAAAAGGTATGTTTTTTTTTTCCTTTTTTATTAACCTGTAACATGTTTTTTTGGGATCTTTGGATGTTTTTGGTCAGTTTCTGAAATGGGTTTGTTGGGTTTTCTCGTTTTTGCAGGACTTGTTCTTTTGGGGCTTTCTTCTATCTTTTCCTGTTCTTGAGAGGGGCTCTCACTTGATAATCAAATAAACTCTCTCTCCTTTAGTTTCTTCTGATTTGTTCCTTCCTTTATCATTCACAAAGTTCTCTGTGTATCTCACTCTGAAGGGTTTTGAAGAGTGTCTCCATCGTTTATAATTCCAGAACCAAAAAGGCAACCTTTTCTTCCCATAAAATCCTGCCAAAAATACAACGATTCAAATCCAGTCTTGTCCCAGGAGTCTAAATAGAGTCCAAAATGAGAAAAATCCGTGTCATCTGTAATGATCCATATGCCACCGAAACTGATTCGAGCGATGACGAATCTGATAAAAGATCCTTTAAAAAACGTTTCGTGCGAGAAATCAATCTTCCTCTTGCTGTTTCTCCCCAGCCAAAAGCCCTTGAGCCTGAGAGCTCCTGTCAAGACAGTAATAATAGCGCTAAACCCCCCAGTAAGAGGAGAAGGGTTTTGCCTAAAACCCCAACATCAACAACCGAAGAAAAGAAACTAGCACCGAAGAAACCTGTTGGTGTCAGGCAAAGGAAATGGGGTAAATGGGCAGCTGAGATTAGGAATCCGGTGACCAAAGTGAGGACATGGTTGGGTACTTTCAATACTCTCGAAGAAGCTGCTCAAGCCTACGAGGCGAAGAAGCAGGAGTATGAGGCTCTTGCTTTGACTATGGCTGCCTCTGAGAAAAGCCAAATCATGTCATCATCTGCTGGTGTCTTACAATCTCATTCTCACAGTAGCAGCAAAAATGAAGGCAGTTCTGCTTCCGATGAAACTGATGATAGCGTGGTTTCACACACTTCCCCAGCTTCTGTTCTTGAACTTGAACTTGACACTTCTGTGGTGTCAAATGTCACTGGTGATTGTGGTCTTTTGATTAAAGATGAAGATATTTGTGCCTCTGTTGCGGATCTTGATATACCTGATCTGGCTTTTATGACCGATCCTTTGGCTTCTTGTCCGTTTGATCATGATCTTAACCTTGGACAGGAGGTCGGGAATCTTATTGATGAGTTTGGTCGATTCTATGATGATTACTGTGGCATTGTTGATCTTGATATCTGCGGGCTAAATGGTGATGAACCAAGCGATCTTCCTGATTATGATTTCGAGTTTGGCAACGAGGAGTTTTCTTATTTGGATGATCATCAACAGAAACCCCTCGACATTGCATGCCTATAAGTTTTGCAGCTAGGATTTTAGTAATAGTAAAATTATCATTATTATTATGATTTATCAGTTTACTTTTGAGTTATATTACAGCGACTAGAGATCACAGGAGGACTACTTTAACATAGGCCCTTGAGAATGTTTTTGCAAGTGAGTTCTGTTTTTATGTTTTGTTGAGAGATAGGGAGGAGTGAACACATTTTACTGCGCTAGTATTCTTTGGGTTTTCCTGTGCTAATAGAGCCGTCCAAGGAATTCTCCAGTTTCTTGAATTGTTTTCAACGTTACTGGGTTTTTTGAGTTTTAGCTCATTCCTCACATCTTGTCTATGTTATAGCAATGAAATCGAACTTTTGAGATTTTCAGCTTATCTTCAGTTTGTTTATTGTTGTTGCATTTCTTGCCAATATTTAATTAAAGCTGCGTCTTAATTTTATTGACGATGGGCACACACATCTCAATTTGTTGGTGGTCATGAAAGCCTGTGAATCCTTCTCAGGTCTTTTTGCATGCGGGATCTTCTCTGCGGGATTGGAAAATTATAGTATTCTCATGTTTTTATACTCGACAAGCGATTTTCTATTGGAATGGTATTTTTTATAAATATCTAGGAATGATTTTTATAATTTAATTTTTTCAATACAAATGTAGGAACTGTAAAATCAAGAAAAGAAAAAACTAAAAATCTAGTTTTTTATTTCTTCCTTTCATCCCCCCCTCTTCCATCTGCAAACCGTTCAAAGAAAAAAAAAAACTTATTCAACTAACAACTTTGGGGTGTTTGTTTTTCAAATTATTTGTTGTTTGGATTTGTTTTATTTTTAATATTAATATATAAAGATCTAAAAATATATATATAAATAATAATTTTAAAAAATTCCTTGGAAACAAATGTGTTTGAATTTTTTTTAAAAAAATTAATATTTTTTTAGTCGTTTTAAATTATTTTAATATATTAATTTTAAAAATAACTATTAAAAAATAAAAAATATTATTTTAATATATTTATAATCTACAGTGCTTAGCATAGGTAAGATGTGATTTTTCGAGGGCTGCCCCAGAAGAAGTGGGCCAAAAAATTAATTTTGCTTCGATGAGTTTTTGCTTTCCTGAGCAATGTATATCTCTATCTGCAAGGAGAGATGTTGTCTGAAGAATCCCTTTTAAGCCAGCTGTATAGCAATAGCTCTGTGCCCATCTCCTCCTTCCACGTACTATTTTTTAATAAATTAAACTTGTGACAGTGTTTGCCTGCATTCGGTGACATCATCTTCACTGTGCATATGTGGACATTCTTGCATGCTTAAACAAGAGCTCGAGAGTTTTAACAGGTTTGTTGTGGCCTTTACGTATTCTATTTATTTAATCCTCTGAAAATAATGGAGTAAAGGAGGGTTTCATACTAATATTAATTGAGACTGGAAATTTATGTGTGCTGAGTACCGAAATATGTTGAATTGGTTAACTCTTACACAATGTAGCTGAAGGAAGTCAATTTTTTTTTGCAAGACTTTCTTCTTAGATCACGCATTCTAAAAATCCAATAGAACAAAAGAAGGGGTGAAATGCATCATCAGGTGTTATCGCAATGTAACTGGACGGGAAAATAGTTGTTTTAGCATTAAAAAACTAGTCGTGTAGCCGCAGTTTTTTTTTTTTTTTTTATGGTTTAAAATAATATTTAAGAAGCCTAAACAAATAAACAAGTTTTATAGGGAAAAAAAATCAATAACTCGAATTATGGATTAAATTTAATTAAATTAATTAATTTTTTTAATTAGGTAAAAAAAATAACAACCTAAAAATTGTTTTTATTGAAATAATTAAGAGAATAAAGATTAAAATTGAAATACAAAATAATTTTTTTATTGAAGGGTGAAATTTTTTAAAAAAATTAACCAACCAAAAAGATAAAAAATTAATCAAAAAAATGAAGTTCAAAATTAAAATAAAAAAACTGATTGGAGGGTGAAGTTAAGAAGAAAAATCAATTTAATAAAAATGCTAAAAAATTCATTGTGAAAAATTGAAAATAATAAAATGTTCCTCAATGCCAATTGTTTTTATGTTTTTAAGAGTATTTTGGTTATTTTACTATATAATTAAAAAATAAAAAAATTTATTTGTTTTTGGTTAATTTAGTAATGACTAATATATATTATAAAAATATTTTAATACCCTTAATAATTAGTGTAAATTTTTTTAATATAAAGAGCAAAACCGCAAAAATACTATTATAAAGATCACTGTTTTCACTCTGTGAAAATCCTTTTCCAATTAGCTTATATTAATATTATTCTTGATTTGCCTCAAACTGGTTAATCGCTGTGAAAGTGAAACAACCACCCAAAAAAGAAAAAAACCCTTCACCAGCAGGAATCAATTTGGAAACGATCCCCAATTATTTTGTCTTGGCACTATCGCGCTGCTTGTGGACAAGAGCTGTGGCTGCTTTGAAATATTTTTGGTTTTGATTTTCTCAAATAAGTTCGGCACATCATATAGTGAATCTGGAGGTATGAAAGGGGGGTGGTCCAGCCTCGCCAAAAAGACAATAAAATCAAAAACCCATTATCTCTTGATAATCAAGATAATGTCTAAGATGGATGTACCTGGAAACAGGAAGCGCATTCGGCCTTAATTGCTCACCTACCTAATGACTTAGTTGTCAAAAGACTTGACTAAATTGGATGGTCATGGGCTGACTCTCTGTTTATTGGTTGAATTTCTTTACCAGTTCGTTCCGACTCTGTGCATATATTAATTTGTTTTTCTTTTTTTTTTACACTCGGAAGGAATGTGGATTGGGAAAAGCAGCATCCAAAAGGACCCAAGCACTGTAGGATTCTTTTAAATTTAAATACCCTTTTTTTTCTTTACCAGACTAAATTTACTGGTTTAAATTCCACAAATTTTAAGGTAATTAGAGGTTTATATGTTTATTAATTTCAGAACCGGTAAAATTAATTGAAACATACATAAACTGATTTGAACACTCATATTAATAAAAAAATCATAACAAAAAATTAATAATATCCAATATAAAATACAGATGGCCGAGTCGGCTAGCAAACAACGAGAGACCAGTCCTGGTGTCTGTTAGTGGCCTGAAGGGTTGAACCGTTGATGCCATTCTAATGATTCTCGACCAATGGCTTCCAGAATCAAATAAATGAGAATTAACCTCGTCCGTTGGACAAGTCTATACATAAAAGGGAAAAGGCTGTCCATATAAATCTTGCAAACTGATGTGACAAGGGGTGTGTGGTGTCATATTTTGTTAAATAAATGTCTTGTGAAATCATTATGTTTAATGTTGTTTCGATTAGTAATACTTAGTGTTTGTTTCATGTTAGGCACGTGATTGCTTTGAATTTTTACACACACACACACACACACTAATTAATCTAATCTATTTAGCTGGTTAGCTATTAGAAGATAAAATTCTCCCAACAATGATGTATTTAAGAATAATAAACATAGTAGAATCACTTGAACCAATCATAATTGATTGCTATGAATTATTATTTTTTATTTTCCTTGTTTTTTTTTTCATTTTTCAATAAATAAAACTCAGAATGCATAAGCTGTTTAAAAATTAATAGAGAGGAAGGTTAAGTCAATAAATTAGTTGCACCCAAAGGTTTTATAAATAGATTATAAAAGCCAAATAATATTCTTTAATTCTTGGATAGCTAAAATTAATTGCATTAAATACCCGATAAATTGTATAAAGAGTTCATGCAGAATGTTAATTGGAAAAATTAAATTAAATAATATTCATTTTTAGATTTTCAAAATACTCAAAACAAATGAAAATTAAGATATCATATTTTTCAATTTAATTGAAAAAAGATGTATGATGTGTCAAATTGACAAAAGTAGTGGCTTTCCACGTTCAATGAGTGCAGAAGAAATGGTGCCACTGAGCTTTATGGATTATGAATGGTACGATTAACAAAATAAAGTTTCGCGTTTTAAATGTGTTCTGTTGCCACTGAGCTTTTCTTTCTGCTATTATTGACAGATTTTTAATGCTGTCCGATGTTTGATCCAAATAGTTGCCCCACTGTTTTTTATTGTAGTTGAAATTAATGGTTGGAGAAAGAAAAAAACATGACAGAAGCGTCTCCCATATATCTGATAGCAACCATTGCCCTTCAAAAGAAGAGGCCGATTGGATTGAGCAGAGCTACAAGGTGAAAATCGGGCCATATGGTGTAGGTGTAGCAGACGTATCCAACCGCACGGCTGATATTGTTGAATCTCAACTTAAACGTAAATACTAAGAATGGTTATTGGGAGGTGATGGAATAGAGGTTCAGCTTGATTGGAACTAGAAGCTCCGCATCCCCTCTAGAAATGCAGTTATTTCTCTTGTTGATGCAGCATGGAAGAGTCGTCACTATTAGGTTACAGATTGAATGTGGTTATCTTTGGATGATGTTTGTGCTCGTTGCCATTGTGAATCTGAAACTCTAGTTCATTTGCTTCAGGATTGTCCAAAAGCTGCTTTACCATGGCAACACCTTTTTGGCATATCCTCAATTCATTATCTCTTCTATTGCTCTATTCAGCAATGGATCGATACTAATGATAAAGGATCCAGCTTCCAAAACTATAATCTGGTGTCACTGACCACCTTTGTTGTGATCCAATGGCAGATTTGGTTATAGACATGAAGAGATTTCTCATGAACGCACTGGCAGTGGCACTTTGCTCTAGCAAGGGATCATTGTACGTAGAAATTGGTTATGGGGTTTTTCGGCTCATATTGAGAAAGCTACTAATATGCAAGCTGAAGTGATGGCCATTCGTCCAGGGTTAAAAGCTACTTGGCTGAATAATATCAGACAGGTTATTGTAGAATCAGATTCGGTTTAGGCTTTGAGATTGGTTTCTCAAGCAATTGCTTCTTCACATCATCCTCTTGGGTCAATAGTTAATATTTATTAAAGCTCTTTGTGCCAGAAATTGGCCTTTTTCCTTCAATCATACCTTGCGCGAGGAAAAGTCTTGCGCACATTTTATGACCAAGATTGACTCTGCTCAAGGAAATCATTTTGTTAGCTGGGATTCTCCTTCTCCGGGTTTTCAGTCTCTGTTGGCTGCTGATCACGTTGGTGCCTCCTTTGTGAGGTTTGCAGAAATTGATTCTTTGCTTGTAAAAAAAATTAAAAATGACAGACAAATGTTCATATTGAGCTCTTTTACTATTTTTAATTATTTTTTATCAAAACATATGACAAAATCCAATTGAAAATTAAAATACTATATTTTTTCATTTAATCGAAAACAATTTATTACATGTCAGATAAATCACACTTGTAGTTCCTTTGAGCTTCAGATTGTAGGAGAGGATATACCCTAATTGAATTTAAACCTTATATAAATTAACTAAAGAGGGACGTTAATCTTTACCTCATATGCTTTTCAAATTCACTTGAACTTGTATTTTGAGTGGGTTAATCCACTAATGAATGCTGTAAATTTAATAATCAAAACTTTTTTCTCTTTTTGAATAACTATAAATTTTTCAAAAAAGTGAACCAGGAAGTTTTTTTTTTATTCCAGGCATACATTGACAAGTCACAAAATGATCCAATCCTAGTTCGATGCCTTTTGTCTTTACTGTATATATATTTTTTAAAATAAATATACCTAATTAGTCACGCTCGTCCTTCGAGAATAATTTTCAGGTGGATCCTACCATCATCGCCAGGAAAGTTCCTCGAAGGATTTCTTCCCTTCTCGTCGAACCCGTGATACTTCAGAGCAGCACCCTTATCGTTGCTTGTCAGTTTGCGCTCCTTTTCTGTTGAGAAACAAAGTGGCAATAGTTGCATTATCATTACAACCGTGCCACGACTACATCCACCAAGATTAATGGAAAGTAATGCTTATATACAGTATACACTTAATAGTCGTCAGGTGGACTTTTATACAAACATTAAGTAAATATTTGTTTTGTTTTTTCAAATGTTTTTTTGTTTAAAAATATATTAAAATAATTTTTAAATTTTTTTTTAACATCAGCAACATTAAAATAATAAAAAAAAACAAATTTTTTCCATTAAATTTTAGCAAAAAAACAGGTTAGTCGGTTGCGAAGCACACAATAACTTCTAAACTGTACCCATTATTACAAGGGTCAAGGTGAAGACAAAATCAGGAGAAGCATCTTCTAAATATCTTTTGAGCCCCGTATGGTTGACACTTGACACAGTATTCTTTTTTTTTTACGCTTTTTCATCCACTATAGTTTTGGTTCTTTCGATAAAAAGAGAGAAAACCATCCAAGTCCCTTTCCTCCCTTTGTTTCGCAAGAGGAGAGAACACATTATTTGACTAAAGCATCCAATGGTAGATAATCTCAGATTATTATAACCAGGAAATAAAGGTGCCCATAAGCTCGTTCCAACAAAACTATAGATGTGGACACTCGGCGGTGAATATATACCGGCTGCCTTTGTAAAAGGGCTCCCTGCGTTGATAGAGCTTGGACAAACAGGAGGAGAAACCCGTGATTAAGTCCTCGAAAGTCTCACTTTTCCTCGTATAATTAATTTCCAATTTCCACCAGTCACAGACACTCACAAATTGCAGTGAACCATGCAATGTTGGCCGACTTTTTATTTAATCTACTGGATGAAGAAATTTCGGACTTCAACTTCTGTAAGAGCTGGCACGTGGGGATGTAGTTCCAGCTTTGAACGTGTCTCTTTCTCTATTTTAACTCTTCACCATATGTGAATGCTCTCATAAGTCGAAGGCATCTTACACCAACTCTTAACTATGCTTAACGGAATAGTTTATAATTTTAGAGATTTATTTTACTTCAAAAAAACTGAATTATATATAAAAAAACTATAAAATATTTCTATGTGACCCAGCGCCAAGACCCGATAAATCACTTGCTGGACTGTAAACCGGTGAACCAGACCCCTCATCGGTCAGACAATTGGACTTGTAAATGTTGTTTGGCCGTCATCGAAGAGCCTATTAAAGAACTTCTTTTAAAGGTGCTTTCACCAGCCAACCGATCAATCTCCAAAGCCTATCATATTGATAAGAAATGAAAATCTCCCTTAGTAAAATACCTCCTGTGCTTCATAAAATAAAAGTTGCTCCAGTTAAATGAAGTGCGATTTTATTTCATCAGTACAGGAATCCTCGATGGTGACTTCGCATCAAGCATTTTTGTATAGAAGAATCCATCAAACGTTCGAAAAGATTCTCTGTTTTCCAACTATTATAATCCACAATTTAACACTATTAATATTGCCACTCGTGGAAAGCTTCCTCAGCAATTGAGATTATAATACATCATCTTTAGAAGAAACCACGATCCATATAAAAAAATATTTTATATATTAGAAAATAATATAAATTATATTTAAAAATTTTATTATTAAAATGATTATATGATATCAAACTATATATTAAATTAAAATGATCGCAAGTTAAAATAATTATAACCATTCACAACTCCACATTAAAATGAAAGGCCAGTGAGGTCATTTTTCAAATCAACATTTTAACAATCCCATTCAAAATCAAATAATTAAGTTACTCGATTTTTTATAAAAATAAAACCTCTTATATTGTCATTAAATTCATTCCTGACACCTTCTTATAACTCTGAAAGTATACTTGATTGAAATCCAATAATAACAATTCATTTGAAAGAAAAAACAACACTTACAAAATAATAATTTTCATGATATAAAGCCACACATTAAAAAAAATCAATTTTACCAATACAGTCTAGTCTTTTCCATTGACATGAAGTATGAACAGTTTTCCCATCAAAAACTACAGAGACAATCTACAATCGCACCTGGAAATTGGAATGAACTTGTGAACATTGATTTCCGTAGGATTATTCGATGCTTCCAAACATTAATCTCTTACTCGTGTGACAGTGGGACTTATGAGTAATATCATATTAGATCCCTCTTTTATATGAGTGGCAGAGCGACTAAAAATTCCGGCTTCTCTTATATACACCAGTGGCGGAGTGTCTAAAAATACCGGCTCCCTTCCGGGAAAACACAAATAAATTCCGTTCCCTTTATTGGTTTTAGAGGCCTGTGCGTTGTTGAATATGGATATGGGCTTCTACCCTTCGATTTAGGTTTTGTTTTGATCCATTGGGTTATTGCTTTCACAATATCAGGCTCAATGGTTCCTTTGTTTCATAGAATTGATATCGATAATTACGACGCCACCAGCTTTAGAGGTGTTCTGTTACCTTTTTCTTGGTAGGGGCCCATAGACTTTTTTTTTTTTATTATTATTATTATTTGTACCTTTGTCACCACCAGCTGAGATTTCTTAAGAATTCAAATCTAAAACAGTTGTTTAGAACCTCGTTGGAATTTTATCGTCCTTCATAGCAGTATAGTGGATGCACAGAGGACAATCAGAGAAATGCAGTGGACCTAGACAGCTTTCACGTAGAACTTTACTAGATCAAAAGAAGGAATCAGAGAAATGCAGTGGACCTAGACAGCTTTCACGTAGGACTTAGAGTGTGTTTGGTATTGTGGTAGCTGTTGTGGTTGTGGTTTAAAAAAAGTTGTTTTAAAAAAAGTACTTTTAGTTGTGGTTGATTTGAAAAAATATGTGTTTGGTTAAAACTGTGGTTGAAATTGAGGTTGAATAAAAAGTAATTTAATGTGTTTGGTTAAGAATGATTTTGAAATTAAGGTTATAAAATAATTTTAAAAAATATATATTAATATTGATGGTT
>Ga0325411_1004657_pt1 | contig 15331 bp, 5 predicted proteins | sample PopdelMetagenome_13_FD_206181 | JGI IMG/M metagenome (GOLD analysis project Ga0325411, IMG submission 206181) | Populus deltoides microbial communities from Bellville, Georgia, United States - Xylem-PdIQD-R4 | ecosystem: Host-associated > Plants > Phyllosphere > Stem > Wood/Secondary xylem... | reverse complement strand
TTCTAGTGAATCTCAAGACTTTAGAGTATGAGGCATAGATTGTTCGACTATCTATGATCGACAACTCAAATATAAAAACCTAAATCCTTAAAATCATGTTTGGCTGATGCGAGAGAAGATCCTTACCAGTATCTGCCCCAGCCAATCTTCTAGATCTATAAGATTTTGTTTCCAAAGTCTCTAATTTTCATCAGGGTGCTAATCTTTTTTTTTTTTTAAATTGCTTTTTTGGATTCATGTTGGCATACCAATCCTGTACCAAAAAGACAATAAAGAAAAAGGTTGGCATGGCACTAATCAACCTATCATATCCCCTAAAAAATAATTATAGATATGATCCTCAATCCAATTAGTTTAATTAGTAGTAACTATGTTATTGTCCACACTAAGCTACGGTCAAATCAGATTTTTTTTGGACATGAAGAAATATATAGATATTGTTAATGCAATTTTTAGTAAAAAAATACATATATTATACAAGGATTGACATAAAATGACATGGTCGCCATGGCAAGTTTAAAAACAATTCGGACGCCTAATAAACATATAGTTTGATTAAAAAAAAATTAAGACGACATCTTTTTAAAAAAAATATTTAAACGATAACATATTAGAATAACTCAGGCCAACTCATGTTAACCTGTCAAATTCACTACCCGAGTCTTGAGACCCTATTAACCCTATTGAAAGCAAATAAAAAAAATTATTAAATCCAATTCTTAATATTGAATGATGAAATTGAAAATAAAATTCAAATAAGCCGAGTCAACCCTGATTAACATGTTAAATATGGGTTATGACTTCGGGATAACCCTATAGAAAACAAATTGAAATAAACTATGATACTCAATTCTCAATCAACTTAATATTGAATGATGAAATAAAACAAAATCATCCGACTCAACTAGTCAAACCTATGACCTAGGTCATGAAACCGGGATAACTTCGGAGAACACACACTGGAACAAATTATGAAGCATAATTTACATTCAACCCAATATTGAAAGATAAAATTGAAAAAGTCTCAACCAAAAATATCCAAGTCAGCTTGCTTAATTCGCAACCCAGGTCATAAAATGATAATAACCTCATAGAAATTAAATTAAAAAAATTATAATGCTCAATTTCCAATTAACCTAATTTTAAAGGATTAAAATGGAGGAAAAAAGGGAAAAAAAATGAACCCAAGTCAACTAGGGTAACTTGTCAAACTCGGGTTAAGAGACTTGTATAACTCTATAGAAAACAAATAAAAAAAAAGTTATAAAGTTCTCAATCAATCCAATGTTGAAGGATGAAATTGAAAAAAAAAATATTCAATTAAAAAAAGGACAAAAAAAAGTCATCGTCAACCTAACTAGCCCGCAACACCATGATAATCCCATAGAAATAAAACCAAGAAAATTATGAAGCTCAATTTCAAATCAACCCAATGTTGAAAGATAAAGTTGAGAAAAGAATAATTATAAAAATGACTCGAATCAACATGACTAACTTAGGTCATGAGACGGGATAACTTCATGGAAAGCAAATTGAAAAAAATTATGAACTCCAATAACTAGTAAACCTAATGTCAAAGGATGAAATTGAATTAAAAAACTAAGTTTGAAATTTAAAAAAAAAAATCTTAAAAAAATTTATGGATCAAAATGTAAAAGATCTTTTTTTAGGTTCAAAGTGTAAAAGACCTTGGCATTTCACTAATCATTGCTACATTGAAATGTCAAAGACTTATAGTATATGTTAATTATATTATTTGATATTAATTAATAAAATCTAAATGAATTCTAGTATTTAATAATCCAACTCACGTAGTTCAATTTGATAAACTTTATGATAGCGTTTGGTTGTTGTCTCTAGACAGAAGAAATAGAGATAAAAGGAACATGTCTCCTATCTTTTATATTTTAAAATGAAATAAATTTAGTTTAAAATTATCTTAAAAAATAATTTATTTTTATATTTTCATCTTCGTTCCTCTAACATGAAAATTAATGGTTGAACATAATCGTTATTGGAAATAACTGTTGTTTCAAAAACCATGTCCCTCACAATTCAATTAACATGATTAAAAAGTCAATCCAAAATTTTATGAAAATCAATGGCCAAGAAATGAGATTCAAGATCCAATGACCAAGAAAGAATGGGTCACCAAGGACACATCAAAGCTTTGTTTTCGACACACCCGGTATCATTAAAAAGATCTCAATGAGATAAATTTAATCACACCTTGAAAGACCACCGAACATTGCCGTAATTCGTTAGGTGTTTTGTTCAGGGTTGATTTTGACCTCCTTTGGTGTTTTTCTAATATGTAGTTACAATTATTTCGTCCAGATCTTTTTAACAGTGCTAGATATGTTGAAAACAGAGTTCCGGTGTATGTTCGATGACCCATTATTTTTTTCTTTCTTTTTTCTTCCCTCATTTCTTTATCATGCCACATCACTTTATCTTTTTTTTCTTGAACATTGGATTTTTAATTTTTTCTTTTGGCCATTGGATTTTTACATGATATGTGGTTGACTTTTATTAAGGTTAATTGATTTGTAAAAGAAAGATGTTTTGAAACATCCATTAAAGGACTAGTATTTCAAATAGTATTTGTGTAGAAAAATATATTTTAAGATGCAATAACTATTCCAAATAATAATGGTATATAAAAATAATATTCTAGAACATAGTTATGCTCAAACCATTTATTTTTTAAATATTTTTTAACATGTATTATTTTTCAAAATAAAAATTCCCTGTTCTAGAACATCAATTACACGCAACTCAAGAAAAAGTTCCGGGCCTTGGAATTGAACTCGACAACTCTTTTGAGTTAGATCACATTAATAGAGCAATAACTAGCTCTAGTGAGAATTACATGTGTTTTTTTCTCTAAGTGAAATGGATTTAATCTGATATAATATTAATTAAAAAGAATATGAAGACTTAAAACATGGCACAAGAAGAAAAAAAAAAAAAGCGTTGACCCTCACATAGTCAATGCGTTAGGTCAATATTCAGGTTTCCAATTTCTCACAGCTAGAAACTGGTGTGTCTTGTGGAAAATGGATGCAGCTTATTGGTTTTTGCTGGTCACCACTTTGCAATGGCAAAGACACGTTATTCGGAAGGTGGGGCGAGTTTTGCTTCTTACTCTTTATGAAGGCCTAGCTAGTAAATGCCACAAATTTCTTTGGCCAAATTCATGACCATTTTGTACGGAAATTTGGTATATGTTCAGCAATTAACTAGTTTGTATGTTTACTTTGTGTTGTGGGAATAAAAAAAAATTAAATAGGTCACAAAATTATTTTTTTATCTTTGTTATCAATCTTGAAAAAATAGTAGTTTCGAAAAAAACAATTTCATCAAGTATTAACGTATCTTTTGTTTATCTTAGTAAAATTAAGGTTTTTAATTGAAATCATAATCTTTGTTAAAATATATATATAATTTATGATTGTTAGTGCAAAAAAAAATTATATCATAATAGTATGTTCATGTTTTGTGTGATTGAAAGCTAAAACAATTATAAATGTGATAAAATCATGTTCAAAATCTATTTAAAAATTTTAAAAATAAAAAATATTTTGAATCAAATTTTTATGAATAATTTATTATTAGTATTATTATTTTCATATAGATACATAATAATTGAGAAAACATTATTAAATTTTAAATAAATATTTATAATAACATTTAAGAATCATGTCAAAACCAAAAGATAAACAATGAAGCATCGAAAAAAAAAAAACACATTGTTATAGTGTTGTAGTATTATTATTGGTCATTAAACTTTCCTTGGTTAGATTTTTTTTAATTCGTTTTTTTTCTTTTCTGTCTTCTTTCAATAAGCTACACTAGTATGTTGGCGAATATTGTATATTTTTTTCTTATAATGAAATTACTATGAGAAATAAACACAATTAAATTAAAAATCATGCATCATTAATACAAACGTAAAAAAGTTACCAATCTGCTTGCATCTCTTTTATTGATAATTTTGTAAACGTACGTTTTGCATGTCTAATTCAAGGATACATAGCCCTCAAGTTCCTATAAGATGTGCATACATATTTGTAAAAGAGAGAAGAAGGAAAGGTCCATATATGCCATCAATTTCTTTCGAGAAAAAGAAAAAAAGATCACAAAATAAAAAAATAATAATAATAATCTCTAAGCTATTATGAAAGATGAAAGACTGTGCATGTCTATTAATGTCGTGGGCAAGTGCGCACGGTGACTTCTTAGAGCACATTGTTTAGTAGTGTATGGGTACGAGAGCCTGGTTTTGTTGTTTTTTAAAAGTATTTTTTATTTAAAAATATATTAAAATGATATATATTTTAATTTTTAATATTTATTTTTGATATTAACACATTAAAATAATTAGAAAACACATAAAAAAATTAATTTTTTAAAACAAAAAATAAACATTCCGTTTTCCATTTGATAAAGGTTAACAGAGATGAGCTTCTGTCTGTCGGCATGCTAAATTATAGTTTTAGGTTTATCACTTGTCTGTGTGCAGGGTATAATTATACGACGACGTACATTGGTGCAAGTATCAATATTTTCTTATTTAGTGCCTACGACGTTCAAATTCCTGGAGCACTTTCCATGCAACTTGCCATGACTTCTGCATTTTATGGATCCCACTCATAGTAGCCTTGATACTTACTAGGCATGGCTCAGGTAAAGTATGATTATATTCTCTACATTATAATTTCGAGTTTGAATTTAAGAGGAGAAGTCATGAGAAATTAACAAGTTTTTCTTTATAATAAAGGGTAAAATGCATTAAGATCTTATGCTAGGGTTTGCCTGGGGCAGATTATACCCTTGAAAAGTTCGAAGAAAAACCTTCAAGTCTCCATCCATCCATCCATCCATCCCTTTTATATATATATATATATATATATATCAATGGTTTGAAGAAATTCAATGCCACGTTCTTATAATAATATATGTAAAGTAATTATTATTTTAATCTAAATTAATTAATGCAGTAATGCACCTACATGATAATGTTGACTGACAAGCTTGAAAAGCCCCACAACATATATTAGGCTACGGATTAGGCATGAATTGAAATCTTGACAAATGAAAAGTTAGTCAAGACAAGATCACAAAAGGATTGTAGTGGGTTAGCCTCTAAAAGCAGCCAATTAATTTAGCGTTAGTGCTAGCTAATTAAGTTATAAAATGAAATTTGGTTATCGAAAAAATAGGTTCCAATTCATTGACAAGGGAGTTAAATGTTCATCTCTTAATATTTTTAACCCTTCATTTTCTTATTTGATGGTAATTTTTATTTGTCATGGGAGAAATTTAACGAGTTAGGTGGTGTGTGTTTGGTGTTGTGTATGCTTCAATTGTTTTTTGCTTGAAAATAAATTAAAATAATTTTTTTAGTATTTTTAATATCAATACATCAAAACTATATATAAAAAAAATTACTTCAATGTTTTTTTTTTTAGTGAAATCACTTTTAAAATACATCAAAAAGCAGAAATTAGAACACTCTCAAACATCTTAAGAGATGTTTAAATTAAGTTTTGTAACTTGAGTTTTTTTTTTTCCCAACTCTTCATCTTTTTTTCTCTACGTGTAATCTTTGGTCTCATTTTATATTATTTTATATTATTATCTAATTTAAAATTTGATTTAATTATTTTTATACACTTATTAAACATCAATTACCAGATTTAATAGTTTTATAGATGAAAATTTCTGTTGGTATTTACACTAACATTCTATTTGTGATTATTTTATCGATGAAATCACAGATAGAAACCGTCCATAAAAAAAACACTCGTCAGTAATTTATGGTCTGTCAGGAAGTTCGTTGTTAATAAAGTTACTGATGGCTTTATAAATAGACCACGCGCGCCAAAAAAATTAACCACTTCAATTTGTCAGTAATTCTCTCAGTACTATTTAACAACAGGATAACCGTGGGTAATTTTATCGGTGAGTTGCAGTGGCATTTATAGTAATTCTATTCCAACTCTCTGGAATATACTGACAGAATTATTCCGTCGGTGATTTAATAGTTGCAGTGGCATTTGCCATAATTCCTTTTCAACTCTATAGAATATACCGACCGAAACATTTCATCGATAACCCCATCAGTAATAATTTAAAAATAGTTTTTTAAAAAAATCTATTGAACAAAAATAGAAAATAATTTTTAAAAAATTAAATTAATATAAAATTAAAATATTTAAAAATAAATGATTTTAATATAAAAATCAAATATTTATTACAAATTTATACGTTCAAATACAATGAAATTAGAATAGAGGCGGCGCTAGAGGAGGAGGAGGAGCTAGTCATCCTCGGGACCATGGGGCCAATAAAGAGGTGCATATATACCACCTATCTGTGATCTCATATCCATAACCATTCAGCAGAGTTCTTAATTATTTGTAGAGGGTCGTTCATATTTTTCATTGAGATGGTTCGTATATTATTGCACTCCTTGATCTAACAAGGTCGTGAACTCCGGCGACTGAGTGCTCGAGACCGATTGCGAGCACCCAATGGTTGAAACACTATGGGTTGTATGCAAGTTCTTAGCTATAGTGTTAAAGAGTTCGTACACCCAATTTCTATTAGTTCCACTAGACGATCATGCCTTGAACCATAAAAGCGGATTGAAATCCAGGTGGGTTAAAGGATTGTCCTCATATTTCTCCTTCAACCGGATATTATATGTCTCCTGAAAATAAAAATAAATCATCAAATTCAAGTAAATAATAACTTAAAAAAAATTTATTGAAAACCTCTTTTTGGCTATCATCATTTCCATAAAAAGCTTCATTGGGCTTGGCCAAGATCCGTAGCCTGCAAGATAAAAATATTGTCAGTTAAATATATTTATAAATAACAACAAATTAAAATAAATATATGTAATTAAAATAAATCTTACCATCTGTTTCACATGTGAAACAAACATCATGGAGTTGTAGGTGTGCATAGTAACGAAACCGTGAATTTTTTAGCTTTAGTTCCCAGCACCGAACTATGATCATCATGTGAAACACTCAGATATCATATGCTGAATATATTCTGCCCATATAATCTCTTGAAATCCTTCCAAACCGTCACGTCATTCCAGCCTGGTAGAGCACTTTTTTTGGCATGTTTTTTAGATTTTGTTTATGCCTCGTACCAAAAATCACACTACCTATATGATACAAACAAATTATCTATAAGTAAATGACAAATAAACTTTTAATATTTGGAATAAAACAAATTATCCTAATTTCAATGTTACCTAGTTGTAACGTGATTCTCCAAAACCCTCCTCATAACATTATCATTTGCTCTATCCCACTCAAATTTTGTCTTACAGTAAAAAATTATAAAAAAAAAGATTTCAGTAATTTTAATAAAGTAAACGAATTGACATAATAAATAGTTAAATTTTAAGTTAATACTAACCTTAAATCTTGAAAACCATGCATTGACCTATGGTTTCTATTCAGGATGTTTGGAAACCTAGCTTCATTAAAACAATAGAATTTTCATCGATGATTTAAATGTCGATGTAATTATTCGAGCAACCTCAATGTTTGTGAACCTGAAATTGGATAAATTTAATAAAATATTATTTGTTAATAAATTGTTAAACATAAACCAAAGCAAAACAAAATTATATTAAAAGAGCATCCTTCCATTGCGCCTCGTACATGTGGGTGAATGGATCCCGCTATAAAGGGTCATGAGTTGATGCATGTGCCTCAGATGCCTCTTCTTAGTCGGCACTTAATGACTCGTGGTTGTCATTATCATTGCTAGAAGAACTAGCAATAATCTTGTGCTCACGACGTGTAGTTGATTTTTTCCTAGGCATTTACACAAATTTACAGGAAAAAAAATTGGAAGCACCTCCCCTATACAAGAACCTGCTCAAAAACTTTTAATTTTACAAATAGACAACATATATGCCATAAACCAATTCATTTTATTCTATTTCTACTAACATTTTTTATAATTCAATTCCGTAGAAAATTCTCATTTTCTATTAATCCTAAATTTATAAGAATTTATTTTAAATGGAATACATACAACATAATAATTAAAATAAATCCTATACATTTAATTAAATATTAACAAAAAAACTAAAATAGCAAACTAGAAAGGAGAGAATAAGAGAGAAAACTAAGTTTTTAAGCCAAGAGAAAAAACTAAAGATTTGTTGCCTTTATGGAGCTCTTATATTAGGTTTTACTAGGAGTGAGCAAAAAAATTGGAAAACCAATTAAACTGAGAAAACCAGAAAAAAAATAACCGAAAAAACCAAATCGTGAAAAAAAAACCGATTAAACCGATTAGAATTTTGAAAAAACTTATCGGTTCGGTTTTCAGTTTTATAAGCATGAAATCGAAAAAATCAAATCGAATCGAACCCAAACCAAGCCAAACTAAAAAAATCGAGTCAAATCAGTTTGAACTGGTTTTTTGTTGTAAAAAAACCGAACCAAAATCGATCGGTTTGAACCGATTTCGGTTCAGTTTTGTTTTTTTAATCGGTTTGGTTACTTTTTTTTATAAAAACCAAACCGAAAATGATCACCCCTAGGTTTTACAGACAAAATTATCGATGACCAATTAAATATTATTAATTTAAAATATTCTATCAGTAATTTTGTCTGTAAAGTCTCTTTGAAATTTTTGATTTGCACTAAAAATTACACAAAAGCACTCCAGATTTTTTTATTCTGTCTATAATTCCGTCGATATTATAGAAAATAGTCAACAGTCAGAACTATGTAGCTCAGTCAAAAATGCTTTAATTACTAGCGCATTAAAATTCGCATTTCATTAGTGATTTTGTTATGAAACCTGTTAAAACATGCACCTTAGCCAGTAAAAACATTAAGTGTTAGCACGTTGAAAGTCGCATTTCATTAGTGATTCCATTGGAAATATTAAAAACTTTAATTGGCATCATCAACTTGTGAAGGGGAACAATTTTCATTGCCTCTAAAATATACTGACGGACACAGCCTATTGGTATACCCGTGTGTAATTAGTTACATAAATAGTGCAGGGAGAAGGGGAACGGTTCTCATTGCCTCAAGAATAATTCTCATCGACTTGTGAAGGGGAACAATTCTCATTGCCTCTAGAATATACTGACGGACACAGCCTATTGATTACCCATGTGTAATTAGTTACATAAATAATACAAGGAGAAGGGGAACAATTTCTCATCGCCTCTGGAATATACCGATGGAAATAGCCTATCAATATACCCGTGTGTAATTAGTTCCATGAATAATGACATGGACAAGGAGAACAGTTCTCATCGCTCATGGAATATACCAACGAAAATAGCCCATCGATATACCTGTTTGTAATGAACAAACTGTCGGTATTTTTATCGGTATGAAATAGTGTCTGATGCCAAATTATATTTGTATTCCCTATCTATCCATCCTGTAAATACTTAAATTGATAGCTACACGCACAACACAATAACATTAATTCACTTAACAATAATAAAATAAATATTTCTTTATAGAGAATTTCATCAATAAATATTACATTATAGTATATGGCATTACACTTTCGTGTTTTGCAAATTAGTCAAAGTTTTCTTCTTCTTCAATTGACTCATTGTCAACTCCATCACAATTTTTTACGTTGATTTCATCACTATCATCATCTTCATCGACTTGTGCATGTCCGTTGGAGATCAAAACAACATTCAACTCCTCAACATCGACAAAAAATATTCTTTAGGATGTGAAAAATTAAATTTGCTTCTAAGTCAATCGATGGAGCAACTCGATATGGATCAACTAACTCATTAACTTGAAAAACATTATCTCTCATATTTGATTCATTATTCCCATCCTGAACAACCTCGACATGACCCCTGGGTTTGGTTTTCAATACGGATAATCAATCAACCCTTGAACGATCCTTTCTAAAGAAAGGGGTGAATATCTAATAAACTTACTGGCATTGCTTTACAAAAACAGAGACATCGTTGACGTTGCAGAGTCTAGCTTTTGAATTAATTTTGAATAAACCATGATGGGGGATCTACTCTAATTTCTCTTTCAATGGTGTCATACTAATAACATTTGAATAAAAATACTTTATTATGCTCGTTATGATACTACAATTCAATTACTTCTTCTAATTTTCCATAATAGTCAACTTCCAACTCATTAGAAATTGATCCCTTAACACAAACCCCGTTGTTATATGTCTTTCTACCCTACCCATATTCTTCAGTATAAAACATGTGTCTATTGATGAAATACCATTGTAGCACTTCACATTTCTTTCAGGACCGAGACTTAGTAAAGACAAAGTAACACTAGCATTCCTTCCAAATTTATAAACCTGGTACATGAAGTACAACCATGAATAGTTAATGAGAAATGTGTAATGAAATTAAGTATCATGATATATAATAATAATTAAACCATAAATGTATGGGTAAATGCACCATAAAGTCAAAAAAACAACGGAATGAATATCATGTAAAGTTTGCATATTATCTGGACGATATTCGTTTCAAGCCTCTCAATGTGTTATGTATACAACTTGTTGGAACATATATCTCTAAACAAATGAATATTCTCCATGAGTGCATCTCATATCTTATTTGGAGATAAATTCCGATAAGCAAATGGAATGAGTGTTTGCATAAACATGTGGCAATTATGGCTCTTCATTCTATATAATTTGTAATCCTCCAAATTAACCAACCTTGATAAGTTTGAGGCATATCCATCAGGAAAACAAAGACTCTTAAGTCATTGGTAGACAAGTAACTGTGTATTTTTATCTAAGGCGAAGGTTGCTTTGGGTTTTATGACTCGTGACCCAACATAAACCAACTCCATACTTTTATGGTGACAAAACAAAGCTATATCCATTCTAGCCTCGATATTGTCCTTTGTTTTCCCCTTCACATCCATAACCGTGTTGAAAATATTCTCAAAAACATTTTTTTATGTGCATGACGTCAAGGTTATGGCAGGGAAGATTAGTCTTCCAATAAGAAAGTTCCTAGAAAATACTTTGCTTTACCTAATTACAGGTCAAACAAAAACTAGGAAACTTTTTCTTATCGGATTGAAAACCAAACACAATGTCACCGCGGTACTCTAACACCACGTCATACAATTCTTCAACCAAAAGATATGGCAGTGCACTTCCATTTCAACTCTGCCAACAAATAAGTCATTTATGTTTTTTCTATACTTGTGATCTATTGGCAAGAATCGTCAGTGGCAGTAAAAAGAAAGATGTTTTACCGTTGTTTATTAGTGTGAATGCCTTGTTATTTTCCATGCAGTATGGGCATGCTAGTTTTTCATGCATGCTCCAACCAGAAACCATTCCATAAGATGAAAAATAATTGATAGTCCACATCAAAGTTGTCTTTATTTGAAAATTCTGTTTTGTCGATACATTATAAGTCAAAGCCTCGCATGACCATAACTATGTCAACTCATCAATCAACGGTCAAAGACAAACATCCATATTCCGACCCATACTTCACCATTAAAAGGGTGCATCATCACTCCAGCCACCGCATCATATGATTGGTGTCATGTCATGTGCTCAATAGTCTTTGATAACATGAATAACCTTTGCAATCTAGGTATGATTGGAAAGTATCTAAGTTTTTTTTATATGCAACAAGAGTCTTTCCCTTGTCAGTTCTGGGTTTATAACGAGAATGCCCACATGTCTTACACTCGATCAGCTCTGTATTTTCAAGGTAGTACAGCATGCAAAAGTTTGGACACATGTTAATTTTTTGGTATCCTAGACCGAGGGGTTTCATCATGGACTTAACAGCATAGAAGTTCTCTTTCAGCCTGTTCTTTCAAAGTAAAATGTTTCTCACCTATTCGATAATTATGTCATAATTAGCCTTACTCAACTCATGATCCGACTTAATGGTGAACACCTCTGCAATGACCGATAATTTATTGTGATTTATGCAACCATCCCATAATGGTTCATTAGAATCTTTTAAAAGATAAAAAAAAACTTGGTTGCATCTACGTTAGGTTCTTCATCTATGATTGAACATTGACCGGCATGACTCTGATTCATTCTCATCGCATCTATAATCATATTCTTATAAAGATTACTATTGTCTTCTACAACTCCATACACGTTGTTAGCACTAGAAGTTGACCCAGCCATCCTTTCACGGACAAATTGTATTGTCGGTCTACTTCCGTCAGTAACTTTGCCTGTAAAAACTTACATGTCATCATACTGGTTGACTTTTTTTTTCTTTCTATTCCCACTGTGATTCTCTCGGTATATACCGATGACATATTTTCATTGGTGTTTACTGACAAATTTAGCGATGGAAAAATTTAGTCGGTAAATGTCACTGTAATATATATATCGACATAAAAATTTTGTCGGTGTTTCGTATTTGTTAATTTTCTAATAGTGATCCTTATATTCTACCTCTCAACTGCTTTTTTACAACCTTATATTTCATTTCTCAGTCCTAAATTTCTAATTTTTAATACCAAACCCAACATAACCTTAGATGCTTAAGATTATTTTTTGCATGGTATTAAGCAATCCATTCCTTTCAAATAAAACACGAGAGGAATTAAAAGAAAAAAATGACACTATTTTATTTATTGATAATTATAAAATTTTGATACATGTGCAGCTTGATGAGTTTGAATACATGTATTTTTTTTTTATTGAAAGGTCTATAATAAAAGATTGTGATCAATTGAAAACCTTGGTTAATCTTCGTATAAACATCAACAATTAACATGTCTATTAAATAGACAATTGGCACCAAAAAGTAGATTACATCTTCTTCTTCTTCTTTATTGTATCTCACTTCCATTTTGAAATAGAAGAATGCAAAATTTATTCAAACTATGGAGAAAGAGATGTTGTTTAACAAATTAAGAAGAGTTAGAGAGGTGAACGGGAGCAAGAAAAGTAAATTATTATTGAACTTTATCTAACAGTTTAGGTTTTTGAGTGGGATGGTTTTTTAATATGGTATTAAAACCTTATTAACCAAGTGTTCACAAGTTCAAATATCATCACACCATTCTAATTAATAAAAATTAAACATAAATTAGTGTGAGTCTGTGTATATTTCAAGTTTAAAAAATTTCACTTAAGGAAGTGTGTTAAAAAATAATATAAAACTATTATTAAGACGCTTAATATTTTAGGTGAGATAATTCTTTGATAAGATGTGTTAATTTTAATTTCATCCTCAGAGTATACGGACAAAAATAAATAAAGGGAAATAAATATAAAAGAAATAAGGTATGAATACATCATCAAACATCATCAAATTTCAAGAGAGATTTCAGAAAGTTACTCAATTAATCACAATAATATGATATTAATACAATCTTTCTTTCAATAGAAAAGAAATAATTACACAAATAGAAAAACCCATCCAATACATCGCACCAACTTTGTAGTTATAATTAATCTCGATCTATCTACTATCGTGTATATATATAATCCAAATTTGCCTGCTAATAAATAAAAACAATAGCAATAGCACGCAGAGGACTTGTCATCAAGAGATTGAGAAAGGAAGGAGGTTATCTCTCTTGTGTAGCCTAAAAATCCAACAGAAATTCTTTCAAAAAACCAAAAATTAACTAAGCTTCGAGCAAACTGGGATCCGGTCAATGAATATATCCTTCCTTTTGTGTTTGTTTCTGATAATTCTTTTATCAAAATGAAAGTGGAATATTTGATGGAGACAATGCGGAAACATGCTTGACTAATTAGCACAGTGAACCATGCTGGGTGAGAAGAAACAGTTGACTTTATTTTTGCCAAGAAAGTCAAAGGAACAGTGTGACATTATAGGACTTTGGTGATTTTGGAAACCACAGTTGAAAGGGATTCATCTCTACACGGCATTAGAAAATGTCGAAATGAGCAATATATATATATATATATAATGGAATTCACAAGTGTCATATTTTCTTTGATTCATTGGAGATATGATCACTACTGCATTTTGGCTGTACATCTCTATTATTTTGATTCACAAGTGTACAAGTCAGTTGAAAGGGATTCATCTCTACACGGCATTAATGTTAGAAACTCTTAGTGTACATCTCTATTATTGTTTTGGAAAAAAAAAAGATACAGATTTATTATTGTTTTTCAGTCAAATATGTTTCAATTTTTTCTATATTTGAATTTCTTATCTTAGACACTAACTAAATACAACCTGAAAACTTAGTTTAGACAAGATTATTAACTCGTGCTATATTATGGATCGAATCAAATTTTTTTTAACATAAAAAATATATTCAAGCCTTGCTAATATTTTTTCTAGTAAAAAAAATAAATCATGAGAGGCTTGACTCAAGAAAGATTCAAGATAATATTTTTATTGAAATATTAAAATAACATATTGAATCAACTTGAGATTAACATGTGATATCCACAATCATGGTCATGAGACCATAATAACCCCCAAAAGCAAATTGAAACAAATTATATAGTCTAGTCTCTAATCAATTCAATGTTGAAGTATGAAATTGAAAAAAAAATCAATTAAAAAAATCTAAAAAAACAACCTAAGTCAACGGATTAATCTGCTAGACCCACGAATAGTTTATAAGATTGAGATAACCTTATATAAAACAAATAAAAAAAATTATAAAACTTAATTCTCAAACAACCCAATATTAAATGATGAAATTGGAAGAAATAAAATATATATTAAGGAACCAATTCAACCCAACAGCTTAAACGGTTAGGTAAAATCTCAAGATATAATTTATATTATTCTCTAACAATATCAGTTTTATAAAAGGACTAAAAAAAACTATCAATGTCAAACTGAGTTAACCTGCCAAATTTGTTAATAGTGAAATAACTATGAATGCCAACGCCACAACAAATCAAATGTTGAATGATAAAATTAAAATAAAAAAATCAGGTTAATATATCAAACTCTCGACCCGAATCATAAAAGTGGGATAATCACATGTAAGGAAAGCCAAATTATAAAATCTAATCCCTATCAAACAAACTAAATTATTAAAGGTTGAGATTAAAATTGAAAAAATAGAAATAAAAGGCACCACTAATTTTTAGTGTTTCGATAATTAATTGTAAGTGGGTTTGATTTCCATATAATTATTCAAGTTTCAGATCTTATGGTAAAGGGTGACAAAACGATTTCTATGTCTTTTCACAGACTTGATCTTAATGTTGAAAGCTAATTTGAAAACAATGTAAGAAATATGACTAAATTTCATGTCAGAAACATGCTACTTTACAATCTGGGCTAATAGTTACCTTAATTCATCTGTGTTTATCG
>Ga0325411_1004652_pt1 | contig 15337 bp, 13 predicted proteins | sample PopdelMetagenome_13_FD_206181 | JGI IMG/M metagenome (GOLD analysis project Ga0325411, IMG submission 206181) | Populus deltoides microbial communities from Bellville, Georgia, United States - Xylem-PdIQD-R4 | ecosystem: Host-associated > Plants > Phyllosphere > Stem > Wood/Secondary xylem... | reverse complement strand
GCTTTGTATGGTCATAAATGTTTTTTAATATTAATTGAGATGTTGACTTTATATACTATTCTGTTGTAAATAAATGATTTTATCATAAATTCACTGTGGTCTGAAATTATTTTATTATTATTATTATATAATAATAAAAACAATAACTCTAGACGCCATCTTTATGTCTAGTTTACTTGTAACTTTTAAAAGCATGGAGATTTCGATGCAAAAACTGTATAGCTGGAAGAAGAGAGGCTCATCCCTAGATTGTTAGGGATTTTATCAACCAGCATGTTGCAAATGTTAGGCGGTTAGGGATTATAAAACTTCTCTATTTCCATATGATATTTTTTTTTGACACCGGAGCTTAAGAATTAAATAACTTTAATTAATCCCGAGTGATAATTCAATTTATCAGATTTTAAATTTGTTTTTCAATAATCACGAGTTTGAGTCCTTTTAGAGCCACTGAAAGTTTACATCGTCGTTAATTTTAGGACCCGTAAGATTAGTCGAGGTATGCGTAATCTAAACCGAACACGCACGTTAATCTAAAAAAATCTTAATTAAAATACAAATAATATTATCCCCGGAATTTTTTCGACTAAAATCATCTTCCCAAAACTGTACAGTGAAATTATAATTCCTGTACATAACTTATGTGTCTGTATCAATATCAACGCAGCAAACTAAGTAGGTATTTGATAATATTTGCCTTTCTATTTTAATTCTCCACTAGCAAGTTGCCGGCAAAATGACGGGCCACATTAATTCAGAAAAGGAGCCATCAACCCTTGAAGGGGTAATTATTAATTTTTGCCATGGATGAAGAATACGTGCATTCTTCAAAAATTTATTTTTTTAAAAATTTAATATATTTTAAATTATTTTAATATATTAATATTAAAAATAATTTTTAAAAATTAAAAAAAATATTATTAGCATACATTTCAATACAAAAGTTGAACTCCATGGCTGTAGATGTGATTTGCGACGCATCAATAAAGATATGTCAATTGACTTTTGCCTTGGATTGTACACTCCTCTATGAATCAAAGGCAAGAAATTTGATTGCAAAGCACCGATAAATATATACATATCTTTCACATCAATGGAGAGAGATATTCGCTGGAAAATAAAGGCGTGGTCAAGTGGCAGGCTAGCAGCTGCAAGAATGCATGGGAAGGGAACGCGGCATCGTATTAATGGGTACAATAATGGTGATTGATGTATCCGTAGATCTTTCTTTATTCTTTTTATTTATCGTATCTGTAAATCTTTATCCTATATGAAGGCAAGTTGTGATGGGTGGCGTGAGAGCTTTTGGAAATGGAAATGGAAGTGGAAATGGACGTCAGCAGCATTCCTCGAAGGCCCGATAATTTTAGAGAAATCTACACCCAGATAAAATATTGATGTATTTATTTCATAGAAAACCAGGCGTTTCTCATTTACAGCATCCATGCTTTATTATTAATCAAATAACACTTAATTTTGTATTAAGAAGTTGTATTTGTTTAAATAGTAGAGAATTCTTCTTTGATTCTTACCTTTTTTAGTAAAAAACATCCTCAAATGACCTGCCTGCCATCTTAATAAAGACTGGATCTCCTTGTACATAAACCTACTGTAATGTATTTAAGAATAAATCTTCTTAGACACGTATTTTAAGATTCCAAATGATAAAAATAAGGGAGGGAACAGACATGTTGTAACGCTATATTCTTAGATTAGGGTAATATTTATGTCTTGGATAATTAATTAATTTTTTATTTTTTACAATCTCATTTATTTTTATCGGCTAAAATGATTGATGGCGGGTGTCTAATACTTACAAAACATTTTCTTTGATAAATATAAAGATTCTTCGATGATTAAACCAGTGATTTTTCTTTAAAAATAAAATAATACTACAAAGAGATACTCTAAAAATAAATATGCAGTAAGAATAAAAATTCCAAATCTTTTTTTGTTGAATAATTCATGGTTTATTTATAACCTATAAGTCTCTTTATATATAAAAAAATGTTTAGAACATAATATTATTCTAATAGTTTTAATAATTTCCCCAAAGAAAAGGAATTTTGTTGGAAACTGATGTCACCAAAATGACTCTTTTTTTTATTAATTTATTTAATGTGGTTGTCCGGGCCAGCTTGCACGCACCTCGACTAATCCCACGAGCCCTGAAGTTAACGACCATATAAACTTTCAATAGCATCATATGAACAACCACAAGACTCGAACCTGAGATTATAGAGGAAATAAATTTCTTAGTCCCAAGCTTTTACCACTGGACCACCACCTAGATGGTTCCAAAATGACTCTTTTATTCCTTTCTCCATGCCGTCGTCTCATGCCCGAGCGCTATACAAGGGTTGCTTGTAATTGTATTTTAAATGGTATTTTAAAAATATTAAATTATTTTAATTAAAATTAATTTTTTATAATTTTTTTAATGTATTTATATCAAAAATAATTTTTTTAAAATAAAAAAAATATTTTAATATATTTTATATAAAAAAAAAACAATTTAAAAAATAATCCATTAAAAATCATCTTACCAAATACAGCTAAAAACTTTAGCTGTCGTTGAATGACTGAAAGTCATGAACAGACATGCGCACTTTGTAAGCGTCCATTCCAATTTACATCGTTTTAAACACATCCAATCAAATCCAACTCAGCAACTGGGCCCCATGTTCTAAATATTAAATTAATAAATAATTCAGCATGAACAAACAACATCTCCTAAAACAGATTCTTGTACTGTTCAGTGAATAAATTCATCGTCAGATTCCCATGTCTATGAGCAGAAAACGCAGCCGCCGTCTTTTCAACGCATGAGAACATCAATCATCTACGCGTTCTCCCAGATACCAAGAGTTTTGTATTGTTTTAACAACATGGTATTTTCTGATTATTTTTTATACGATATATTATTATAGAATTGTATTCTGCAATGAAAAATTGTTTCTTTTTATATACTTTGTCCAAATTCATCCTCCAGGACACGCGTAGGTAGGCAATAAAAAATGCAGCACGTGAAAATACATGTGATGCCATGAATAAAAAAATTGTAACCGATAGCTCATCAGGTTCGAATTCCCAAATTAAGGTGCAGGCTGGCTTCCATGAACATGCAAATTGCTGGTCCCATGAAGATGGATCGATAAGAAGCCCGTTGGCGTTCATTGAACAAGTGTATACAGCAGCCACAATGGAATAGCGAAAACTCGAAAGAGATTGCTTTTCTATCTTTTTCCTATGGACCTTTGTTTATGCGTTTGAACTATACATGTTTTTATCAATGATTTTAATACGTTTATATCAAAAATAAAAAACTCTAAAAAAATCATTTTCAAGCCAAGAAAAAAAAAAAAAACACTTCAAGAATCATTCTACACTAATTTTACCGATCACACATTTACTTCGGCACGCTCTGGTTGATTTGAATAGAGTATTTTGACAAAATCCAAGCCTATAAATTAAAGAAGCTGTTTGTTAATTAATCACCGGTACCGTAGTAATTGATCAAATACAAACTCCTTTCTGACGACTTCTACAGGTTTTGCTAATCGAGCAAATGGATTCTGCAGTTAATGTGCCTAGATGGACTCCAAGTCCAAGCCCCACTAGATCACTTCTAAAAGAGCCTGAAACAAAAGCTAACGTTGTACCATCGAAAAGAGAAGCAGGTGTAGATGACTTGGAGTTGCAAAGCATAATTTCTGAGGAAGATGGCAAGCCTACAACGGTAGACAACACGTTCCCATTTAGCCCTGGCACCACGGCAGGTCCTGATCCACCTCCTTATTCAGGCACCTATGAAGCATCATCTATGATGACAGAGATGGAGCCACTCGGGACGTTACCAAAGGGAGGCAAGAACTATGATGGTGAAGGCTTGACATCAAAGGGAAACAGAAATGGCCTTCTCATGACATGGACTGATCTGTGGGTTACAGTGCCTGATGGGAAAAACGGGGGCCGACCAATCCTGCACGGTCTAACCGGTTATGCTCAGCCAGGGGAGGTTTTGGCTATTATGGGTCCTTCGGGAAGCGGCAAGACAACTCTTCTAGATGCTCTGGCAGGTATTTTTCCATCTACCATCAAACTTCTAGTTAGGACTTGTCCTGCAATTCAGGCCTACCACTTAGCAGAACCGAAGTTGTTTATTTGTTGGCCTATTCAGTATGAAGAAAGAAGTTTTGAACTCTAAAATTGGGAAGGTGTTTGTTTCATTAAAATTACCCTTTTCAGTATGAGTAGTTGTATTTTTTTTACTTCATTGACCTCTATTATGCGGCTTGTAAGCTACATAATGGTAGATTATAAGTGAAAAGAAAATATCTTTTTAATTATGCTTGAAAGCTACTGATGAAGAAAAATTGCAGGAAGATTAAGTTCAAACACACAGCAAACTGGAGAGATCCTAATCAATGGTCGAAAGGAGACGCTTGCATTTGGAACTTCGGTAAGAAATACTTGAAAACGAAAAACATTTCATGCATTTGTTAATTTAATCTTAGCTGAAATGTTTTCCATAGTTATATATATACCTCCTACCAATATGGTCCAAGAAGCCTCAAATGAAATTAAACTTGTTTGTACTTGACTATATGCTGTAGTCATATTCTGACAAATCATGCAAGTAAGAGTCATCAAGTGATTTTATTTATCCAGACCTGATTTCTGTGCATCATGGAGGCTTATTTCACCTTAGTTTCTCTATAATGAAAAAACAAGGAAAGCTAGAGTGCTATTGAGTCAACCAATAACATGTCCTTCTAATGTTCTCTCTTCTTAGGAGCTGTAAGGCTGCACTTTCCTCGGAACCAACTTCTCTGTTTTGCCTCTTTAAATTTGGTCTTAGCACACTGATAACCAATAACCGTATCATCCTCGTAGGCCTACGTTACTCAAGATGATACTCTAATGACAACATTAACTGTGAGGGAAGCTGTCTACTACTCAGCACAGCTCCAACTTCCAGACTCCATGTCAACATCTGAGAAGAAGGAAAGAGCTGAGATAACAATAAGAGAGATGGGCTTACAAGGCTCTGCTGACACCAGAATAGGAGGGTGGAGCGTGAAGGGCATTAGCGGAGGACAGAAGAGGAGAGTTAGTATTTGCATTGAAATCTTGACCCAGCCCAAGCTGCTCTTCCTTGATGAGCCTACTAGTGGACTGGATAGTGCAGCATCTTACCATGTCATGAACCATATCGTTAAGCTTGCTCGCCAAGAAGGAAGGACAATTGTTGCATCAATTCATCAGCCAAGTAGTGAGGTTTTTGAGCTCTTCCACAACCTCTGCCTTCTTTCTTCTGGAAGAACCGTCTATTTTGGTCCTGTTTCAATGGCAGAACAGGTACTGTCATCACTTTTGTCTTATCAGTTTTTGAGTTCCTCTATTTGAATTTTAAAAACTAATTTAAATTTTGTTGACATGATTCATTTATATTGAGCAGTTGATGAGTTATCCAAATCTTCTTTCTTTTTGCTGCAGTTCTTTTCTTCAAATGGCTTTCCATGCGCTCCTTTGAGAAACCCATCAGATCACTACCTTAGAACCATAAACGCGGATTTTGATATGGTAAATATTTCCTCACGACAAACCCTTTCTCTTGAGAGATGATTGCCTGTCCTTTGAAGACTTATTACTTATTTGACCAGGACATTGAACAAGGGCATGGTGGCAGCACAGAGGAAGCCATCAATATTCTTGTCAAGTCCTACAAATCATCAGAGATTTTCCTGCAAGTTCGCCAGCGAGTAGCTTCCATATGCGAGCAGGTAAACAGAATTGTCTTAAATAGTTGAAACGCTATTTAAGTTACAAAGTAGATATTAGAGAGTTTAACCTTGTCAACTTACTATTTTTGAAGAAAGGAGGAATTCTAGAGAAGAAAGGAAGCCAGGCAAGCTTCATCACTCAGTGCCTTGTTCTTACAAGGAGATCTTTCGTCAACATGTACCGCGATCTAGGCTATTACTGGCTTCGCCTTGCAATCTACATAGCATTGTGCCTATGTGTAGGGACAATCTTCTATGATATTGGCTTAACTTTTGGGTCAATACAGGTAAATTATTGCATCTGGGAGTAAAAACTTTCCGCAGCATTGGTGCTACTGAAAACTGCCTTGACATTATTACTTGTGAATTCTCAGGCTAGAGGCTCAATGCTCATGTTTGTTGCTGCATTCTTGACTTTCATGGCAATTGGTGGATTCCCCTCTTTCGTAGAGGACATGAAGGTAGGTTTTTCCTTGCTAAAATATTTCTAATGCTTTGCAACAGATAACACGCTACAGTTATGAACAGTAATGAGACTGATTTTGCTTTATCCACATCAGATTTTCGGACGAGAAAGATTAAATGGGCACTATGGTGTTGGTGCATATGTTGTTGGAAACACATTGTCTTCCATTCCTTACCTGCTCATGATATCTTTAATCCCTGGAGCCATGGCCTATTACCTAGTTGGCCTTCAAAAGAGCTTGGAACACTTTGTCTGCTTCGCATTGATACTCTTCGTGTGCATGATGCTGGTTGAAAGCTTAATGATGATCGTTGCAAGTATCGTGCCAGATTTCTTGATGGGTATTATAACAGGTGCAGGAATTCAAGGTGTTATGATGTTAAACGGAGGATTTTTTCGGTTGCCAGATGATCTTCCTAAGCCTTTCTGGAGATATCCGATGTACTACATTGCATTCCACAAATATGCAAACCAAGGGTTCTACAAGAATGAATTCCAAGGATTGACATTCCCTAATAATCTAGCCGGAGGGCCACCTACCATTACTGGCGAAGAAATTCTGAAAAACACATGGCAAGTAGAGATGGGTTATTCTAAGTGGATTGATATCGCTATCCTCTTAGGAATGGTGATTCTTTACCGTCTCATGTTTTTGGGAATCATAAAACTTGTTGAAAAGGTTAAACCAATCATCAGAGCTGCTTTTGCTGGTGCTCCAAGACAATCAAGACATGTCTAGAGAATCCCTCTTCCTCACTTTCCGATGAAGCTCGTGCTTAATATGTCTTGCTACTTTATAGTATCTTTTTTAATTTTATCTTCTTACCAAGTTAAACTGTGTAGCTGGGGAATTGCAGATAATAGTTTATGCAAATATTGATTGTTAAATATTAGTTTTAATTAGCGGCTGCAAGAAGCTTAGTTTGTTGTCCTTTGAAAAAATCTGTAACCTGTTAGTTGTTGATCATTTCTTGCACCATTTTTTTTTTTAATTCCAGAGGATTATAGTATCTTTATAGTATCATTTCTTCCAACCATTTCATATTGAAGATAAAATGATAGAGAAACTTATAGCAAGTTTATTTTTGTATTTAAATTTTTTTTTATTACTTCAAATTAATTTTTTTGTGTTTTCAGATTATTTTGATGTGTTGATATTAAAATTAAATTTTAAAAAATAAAAATATTATTTCGATGAATTTTTTAATAAAAAAATATTTTAAAAAATAATTGTAACTATAATATCAAACAAGCCCTAAATTAAGTTAAGATAGATTGACATTCTCTCGAGGATAATAAAAAAAATATGTATCTATTTATTTTCTGTATAGTATAAAAATATAAAATGCAAAAAATCATTTCAAAATTATTGAAAAATAATATATTTAATGTATTTTTCTTTATTTTTTAAAATCAAACACCTCTTTATTGACAACCAAACGCGACTAACAAACACTAATTTGAACAAATAAGAATTATGATGGGATTAAAGTTTGCTTGCTGTTTTTGTTTTTTATGATGAAAATTGAAAATTAGGCGATGCATTAGGGATTAATTAAAAACGTTATAATTAAAGATAAACGATCTGTCATCTGCTTAATGTCAGTATCAGCAAACGACAGCATGTAAACAACATTTATTTTCCACGTCCCATGTAACTCCACGGCTCCACCGATAGTAGAAAAACCCGAATATCCAGCTCCGAAAAGAGAGACGCCACCAGTTTCTAGAAACAAAAGAAGGAAAAAAAAACAAGAAGAGATGGAGGAAGAAGAACATGAGGTTTACGGTGGAGAGATTCCTGATGTGGAAGGGGATATGGATCCTCACAACGCCGACGTTGACATGTCCGCCGCCGATGACGATGCCGTCAAGGTCCTTCAACTTTTTTTCCATTCAATTTCAGTTTTTAATTATATAGTTAACCGAAACCCTAGAAATTTAAATTCGACCTTCGGTTATTTAAATATTGAGAAATCGGTAACTGATTTTTAGTTTTTTGGATGATATTGTATTGGTGAAGGAGTTGGATGAGATGAAGAAGAGATTGAAGGAGATGGAAGAGGAAGCGGCTGCTCTTCGTGAGATGCAAGCTAAAGTTGAGAAGGAAATGGGCGCTGTTCAAGGTTTATTTTACTTTTCCTCTTTCTTTAATAAAAAAACTAATTCTGTTACTGTTTTTTATTTCTTTAATTTTTGTGTGTCAGGAGGAATATAGATCTGTTAGCACATACGCTGTGATGCATATCTATTTCTTAAATAAATTTTCAGGTGTTCTGGATTTGGTCTGCTGCTGTTCTTAAATATTTTGGGGTGTAATTTAAACATCTGGTTATCTAGGAATTTGTTGTCTTGGAATTGGGTTACCGGGGATATTTTAAGGTTATTTGTTTGTTTAAATGGTGATGTTTAAGTAAAACTTGTAAGAGAATATTCTGATAAGATTAAAAGGCAGTTTTTGCTACATTGTGATTTTACATTTTTAAGAGAAAGAAGAGTAGCTGGAAATTCGGGATTTTTGGATGATGAAATCAGCGAGTAGGACTTTGTACTTCTGTAGTTTTTGTGAAGCTTACTTTTCTAAGTGGTTTGGAAATTTTGGCAGACAACATTGTGCTAATCTGAGATTTGGGGTGCTATTTAGTTGTGCCTTACAGAAATTGTTTCTAGAAATACGCTTCCCAACTATATTCTGGGATGGGGAGTTCTGTTTATAAAGTAATAAAAAAAAAATTCCGCGCCCAGTTTCTGTGAGATGTCCTGACTCTTTTGCACTGAGATTTATTATACATTTCTTTGCAACATGGTTTTTGACCAGTAGACATCTCTTTGTTGTTTCTGTTATGTATGACCAAAGTGTATCATGTGATTCGAGGATTTCAACACATTGAAGTCTCTACATCTGTTTTTCTTTTCTGCGTTTATTTTATAGCATATAAGTATTATATCATTTAGCATTGTTGTACTTGTAGTTTACTGTTTGAGTGGTTCTTGTCAGAGGTGCTATTCATATTTTATTTTTCTTCATATCCCCAGCTGGTCTCTTAATTTCTCTCTCTGTTTTTCTTTTCTTGAAACTTGAGCTCATAGTATGTATTTGCATGGCTTCATTTTCCCACAGATCCAGCTACTGCAGCTGCTAATCAAGCAAACAGGGAGGAAGCAGATTCTCGTTCTGTGTTTGTTGGCAATGTGAGAAATATAATGTCTTGTACCCTTGACCTTCTGCCTTTAGTAGAATGCTTGAACCATTCTATGCATACCGTTTATATGTGTATGCGTGTACATATAAGAAAGAAAGAAGATATTATATGGGTATATTAATGACATGGCACAATTTCCAATAGTTGTCCAAAACATCTCATTAAGGGTTTAATCTATTTCCATAAGAGATAAATAAACTATGTAGATGAATACACTTCTAATTATATAGCCCTTTTGCAACCACTAGTGGTTTTGGGCTTCAGGCTCTGCCAAGTGACATTAATTTTAGTAGTTAAAAAAATGTGTTAATGTTAGTTTCATTGTTTTCGGTTCACTTTTGGATAATTGTAATTCAGAGTCATGGTTTGACTTTATGTCTCACTATGATCGCAGGGGTCTTCTTACTCTCCAAGTTATCTGTATGTATTGCTGGATAGTAACAATATATTTTGAGGGTGGGCCAAGGTCATTTTTATGTCAAATAGGATAGTTTTACAAGAGATTAAAGTATCAGTTTTGAATTTGAAAGAAAACAGAGAAAAAACGGAATAATCTGTAAATTGAGGAAATTATGTTCAAATTTACTTGACAAAAAAAAAAGGAATAAAAGAAACATTTGAGGGGGGAATGCTTGCCAAAAAGAACAAACAGAAAAAAAAGAAGAAGAAGAAGAAAAAAAGATGAGAAAGAAGAAAGAAAGAAGAGAAATGAAGAAAGAAAGATGGAGGAAAAAGTGAAACATGAAATAAAAATGCAAAAAAAGAAAAAGAAAAAATAAGGGTGGTGTATGAATGAAATCTATTTGAAAGAAAGAAATGGAGTGAAGGAATTTGGCAAAAGGCTCATTGGAGGTCGCTGGAACAGATGCGTGTAGGATGTGAATAGTGATGCTTCAACCATTATATTTGAGGAGAAAGTTGTTGCTTTCAAGGAGCATGGGCAAGTTGGGATGTGCAATCTAAGTTGCAGAACCTCGACCCTGCTGATGATGGGCTTTAGTTCTTCCGAAATGTGTGATCATGTGGCAGATGGGACAAGGGTGTATATTGCTGCCTTTTGTGGTCAGAATTACTAACTTTTTTTCATGTTAGTTTATCTAAAGTGTTGAAAATATTTGACAAATATGCGCTCTTTCCTTCCCAGGTTAACTTGCTATGAGTTCTTTGAAGACTGTTTGCTCATTGCTTGATTTTCTCTTTTTGTCAAGAATGCTATTAGCTCATTTTGATTTGGTCATTTGACGGTTTATTTAAGATGCATCTTAGATCTGATGTTTCTTTTGAATGAAGCCCAACTCAGTACATTACTGACTGCTTGCGCATCTTTATTTTTATTTGCTTTGAGGAAAGAAACTTCACAATCTTAGTTTGAAATACACTGATCAGTTGCTTAATCACTCTGGATAATCTAGATTGGACAAAGTGTAAAATCTCTTGTTCTAGTTGATATTTTTCCTCTTACACCACCCTTCTTTCAGATTTAACAAAATTAAAGAGATTTAAATATATTAACCAGTCATTTAGTTGCACTATCAGGAGTTTAAGCACCAAAAATACCAGACATGTTTTTTCTATACGTTCATTAATATATCTTATGCTTGTTTTCTATTTTTTCCATTATGACTGAAGCTATTTCTTAATGTTGTTTTATGAGTCTCTGTTAATCTGCTTCGATGATTGAGTTTCAAAATTTCATATATTTTAACTATCTTTGTTTACTTGAAGCCATCATTTGCTCTACACGCACACAAACACATATTTCTTGTCATCTTGGAATGATAATCATTTTTAATGGGCTTGGTTCATGGATATACTTGGCCTATCTCTTCATATAATCATCTGTGCACAACCTGGTGCATCAGAGTCTTACTTATGTAAGCTGCTCAGGCTATTTCGGTCCTAACAAACATTCAGGGTTTTCAACTCTTTTGAAATTTCATAGCACTTTAATTTTGATCCTTTGTTTACTGTCATGCTTCTAGTTGGACAAGGAACAATAGCAATGTAACACTTGAAGGTCATGTGAAAAACGTGAGGAAAGAAACTACCTGTGTAAAAATCCACCGGAGGATCATACATGAAAGAAGGATGAGTGTAAAATACTTTTGGATTAACGCCTGATCTAATAGAGCTGAGATTATATATTCGAAGTAAACACAAGAATGTTTGGTTACTGTTTGAAAAAAATAAAATAAAAGATCAATATTGTTGATGGTGCTAGGAAGAAGTCAAATTAGAAGCTGGCATCTGGAAAAACTTTTTCAAGCTCTTCATTGGAAAAACAGGATGGTTAGTAGGATGGTTTTGTTGTGTCATTAGAAGGTTGATGTTGGGATGGTGAAATATGATTTATTATGACTCTATGGATGCAGTGATGAGAAGGGTTTTTAATACTGAACCGGTGGCTCAACTGCTGGACATTGGCAAGCTTTTTCAGCAAAGCTGGTCTATTGTTTTTATACTAGTATGCACTATGGAAATTGATATTTTGACTTAAAATGATCTTGTCAAGTAAAAATATAATGGCTGGAAAGCGTGAATATATGTTTTAGGAGATACTTTGGCATGTGGCGAACTTGATGTGCCATTGATAGGATTGGTAAATTGTAGTTAATGAATGCTATAGAAAAAATAAAAGGAAAAGGAAGAGTCCATTTGATTTTTTTTTTCTTTTCTTTTTTGGCATCAATTTGCCCTGCTTTGTGATCGCTTGATTGATTATCTGTATTGCATAAAGAACACTCCAAAATGCATGGTTGTATCTAGCTGTTAGAATTGAAATAACATCTTCTGGAAAAAAAATTAGCCAGTTATTGTTTCTATTTGAGCTCAATTCGACAATGAAACATAACGGTGAAATTTGCGATTGCAGGTTGATTATGCATGCACACCTGAAGAAGTGCAGCAGCATTTTCAGTCCTGTGGTACAGTAAACAGGGTTACTATTCTGACAGATAAGTTTGGCCAGCCAAAGGGTTTCGCTTATGTGGAATTCCTTGAAGTAGAAGCTGTTCAAGAGGCTCTAGCTCTCAATGAATCTGAACTACATGGCCGTCAATTGAAGGTAAGCCATTATTCTTCTATAAAAATAAAATTTAAAGCTTGGTTCATTGATATGGAGCTGGACATGAATTCTAACTACACACCATGAATGGGAGATTAAATTTGTGATTGCTGCTGTTGATATCATGTTGGTTCTATTTTGTGGTTTTTGTTGGTTGATAATTAATCCGTGTTTCAGGTTTCACCCAAAAGGACCAATGTTCCTGGAATGAAGCAGTATCGACCTAGACGAATCAATCCCTACATGGGTTACCGGTTCAGGAGGCCATATGCGCCCCCTTATTTCTACTCTCCTTATGGATATGGGTGTGTTTCTTCATACTCTCATTCCTGTGTTTGTTGCTATGATAGCCTTTTCTTTCATACTTTTTCCTTATTTCACCTTCTAAATGGTGGCAGGAAGGTGCCTAGATTCAGAAGGTCAATGCGATACATGCCTTACTACTAAGATGGATTTCCATCGGACGAAGGAGTTCGTATCTGGTGGATGATCATCCAAGATTTTCAGATTTCTTTTTTCATATTATCATGTGTGACTACCATGTCTTTATGACATAAAACATTCCTGAATTTAAATCCATTGGTATGCCCAAGCCAACAAGTCTGCAGTTAAAATTTTTACCTTATATATGCATAAGATTTCGTGAATTACAAAAAATTGACACAGAATTTTTCATTAAAATCTTTTCAGGGTGTCTAAGAAATAAAGAACTATTTTTTTTAAACTAGGATTTTGAAAGACTTTAAGGGATAAGAAATTCTCGAAATTGCTAAACCCTTGAGATGTATTTAAAATGTCTTGGAGATACAAAAACTTTTCTTTCTCCCAAAGATTTAAGAATTTTCAAGAAATTTAAAAAATTCATAAGTGACTCGATCATCAAATTGGTTTCCTCAAACATTTCAAAAAGATTTTATTTCGTAAGCATCTTTGACAGTCGTATGTTTGATTTGAATTGATACGGGGTCAAATCTTTTACATGGGAGTTCATTTGTGGAATCAATACAAACACTTTGGGATTTAGCTTGTTTTGTTGAGTTTAAATTTTACTCTGGCTTCAATTTAAGCATATGCTATATTTCTACTCGTGGGAGAACATGTTCGAAAAGTTCCAAGAAAAACAAGTCGATGACATGGTTTGCGAATGAACTCTCAAGGCTTAATGAAACGATTGAATGTTAAATGGTCAGAAGGGATGAATTCGAAGGCATTCATGTTTGAACAATTTTTGTTGTTGTTGGGACAAGACAAATATGTTGTTGTTGTTGGGACAAGACAAATATGTTGAAGTCTACATCTAGTTTTGTAGCATTTGTCTTCAAGTCCAAGAACAAGGAAAATGTAATAGATCTACATCTCCGCCTAGTTACTTCGCTCAGCCCCTTGATGACAAAGTAAACATAGCCGAAAGGCCCTTGATTGGTAATACGCTCTCTTCGAAAGACGCTTTATGTAACAGTGTCAAATGTGCATGGGATGCACACTTTGGCAGGCTGGCCAAAACAGGCCCTGAGGGTGCTGGCAGCCATGCCAACAGGGAAGAAATCGGTAGCACAGATTTGTGCGGCTGTAGGTTCATCAAAGGAAAATCGGCAACGCAGATTGTTGACGAACATTGGCTTGACGATGGACTGTCCAGGCCACGCAGGAAAACTCGTCAGGGGGATAGGCTGACGAGAACTGGGCTGTCGAGGAATTCGACAGCGAAGACATTGGCAGCCTACACGCAGAGGCGAATTCGGCAGCGTAGGAATTGGCAGTCTGCATGCAGATGCGAATTCGGCAGCGCGCAGCAGCTTGTGCAAGTCAGGGGCTTGACTTGGCACTATGTAAAACTTGGACGAGGGATTGTCAAAGGCATGTGAATGACTCACCAAATGACGCAGCAAGAGCTGGCAGTTGGGGCTGCCAAGTGGGCATGCAGAACATGGGTTAGTGGCAGTTATGGATATCCAAGATCATGGGGGAAAACTACCCACTACTTGGTAGATAATTGGGCCACTATGTTCATGGGTGAACATGGATGAGATAGTGTCCCACTACTTCCTTAAAAGTAGGAATGGGGGGTGTGCCTTGTAAATGCTTGTCTATAAATACTTGTTGTAGCTTTTGGTTGAGGGGCGACATGTATGGGCATGCAGCAGCATGCGTTGGGAAAGTTCTTGCATGTAGGGGCATGCAAGAACATGTAGAGCACTAGTTAGAGGTAGCTTGGTGTAGCATGCAATCTTTGTGCATAGCACACATACGGAATTGTGTATAGTTTCCTTTGTTAACGAGATCAATAAAGGTTGGGAAAGAGTTCCTATAAAGCTTGTTGTGCACTTTGATTCTTATTCTTGCTTGTGTATTCCGCTTGCTTAGTTACTAGGCAAACACGAGTGGGATTGACGAGAGAAGGCTGAGTCTAGCGAGGGACTAGGCTGCCGCACGGGTCTATTCACGGAGCGAAAAATTACCCCGTGACACTTTACATAGTGATCCGTTGAGCGAGAGCTCTTATACACGGGGCTTTCGTATTACTATGGCCGCCTGAATCCGTAAGGCTGGTACTAGGGAAGGAGAAGAATTGTTCACTCTCTCTCTCTGTTTGCTCATCTACTCGGAAAAGATAAGAGTTGGAGAATTGATCAAAGAGGAAGACTGTGTTTGCCCAAAAATTTTGAATTTTTTTTTTGAGAATTGTTCGCCCTCTCTCTCTCTGTTTGCTCATCTAATGCTATGATAATGAGGTGATCGAGGGATCAAAGACCACCATATAATACATATATGATAGCCCTACAGATGGCCATGCAGAGTATGGAAAAACCCTCAACCT
>Ga0325411_1004651_pt1 | contig 15338 bp, 8 predicted proteins | sample PopdelMetagenome_13_FD_206181 | JGI IMG/M metagenome (GOLD analysis project Ga0325411, IMG submission 206181) | Populus deltoides microbial communities from Bellville, Georgia, United States - Xylem-PdIQD-R4 | ecosystem: Host-associated > Plants > Phyllosphere > Stem > Wood/Secondary xylem... | reverse complement strand
GCTTATGACATTGCCCAACTAAACCAAATAAACATGTATAATTTAATTACATAATAAAAGAATTGAGAAGAAAAGGAAATAGATATAATTAAACAAAAAAAATGTTTTCATGAGAATCTAAGAAAAAAGAATGCCAAAGAAAAGGAAAAGTTGTTGAAGCTCAAATCCAAGTTCACCCAATACAAAAGAAGAAAATTGAAAGAAAAAAAAAGATTCAAATCAATTTAAGCAAGTATGCTAAATCTACAACTTGGGTGATAATATTGGAAAATCCCAATACCAAAAAACATCTAAGGTAAAACAATGAGGTCAGGAAAAAAAAATCAATCAACAAACAAAATCCAAGAAAAAACACCAGCAAACAGAACAAACCAACCAAATCCCGTGACCTGGATCAAGCGAATGAGATAATTCAATAGAAGACAAACAAGAAAGAATTAAGAAACTCAATTATAAAATAACCCAATGATAATGAAAGAAAACAAAAAAAGTATTAAATTTTAAAAAATGACTTAAAAAACCTGACTCAACCTAGGCTAACCCTTTAACCCCACGGTCAAGGTGATGAAATCGAGATAATTGAATATAAAATAAATCAAAGAAAATCATGAAACCTAATTTTAAAAATCCCAACGTGGAGGGATGAAATTGAAAAAGAAAGTTAGTGTAAAAAAACAAACCCTAAAAAAAGGTTGATGTTAACTCGTGACTTGGATTATAATACCGAAATCACTCCATCGAGGACAAAAAACATAAACAGATTTCCAACCAATCTCAAGCCATAGGATGAAAGCAAAAAAAATAATAATAAATTTTACTAAAGGACCCAAAACAAAAAAATAGCAACCAAAAGAATAAGGATCAAATTTGAAATAAAAAAATAAGATTACAACTTATATTTGTTGATTCAAGATTGAAATTGAAAAAAAAAACTCAATTAAACAATAGGGTAAAAAACAACAATTAAAAAAATAAAGACTAATTATAAAATAACAATAGAATAAGAGGACAATTCAAAGTTTTTGATAGATCAATGTATATTTCAAGAAAAGGAAAAGGATAAAGAGGTAAAAAAAAAAAAAACATCTTCGCTGACATATCACCATGAAAAAGACCGCATGCAGCGCCCCATGTAGAAGATAATGTCATGCCGCATCTATAGCCACCATGAATGGCTAGATTTGGCTATATTATGAGACCGTATATGCATCGAGATTGATGTGGTCCCCCTCACTTCTTGACACGTATATAGCACGCGTCAATCAACCTTACTTTGACTGTTAACTACGGCCCTCGTATTTGTTTTGGAATCTGATTTAATTCCTAGAGCGTTAATTGTTTAAAGTCAACACAATCTAAACATATCTCAACAAACAAAGCATCAATCTAGCAACAAACCTTTCCCTCAACATTTTGGGACACTTGAGTTTTTTTTTTTTAAAAAAAAAACCATTCATATTCCTTATTTTTTTTTCCATACCTCTCCTATGAGAAAGGAATTATCTTCCTTGTAAAAATAAAATTATGTTTAATTTTCATTTTCATTTCATTTTTTCTCTAATTGAAAACCTATGAAATGGGAAGAAAAGTTTCTTCCACATTTCCATCATTTTATTCCCAGTTACCAAAGGGTTTAAGATACTTAAAAAGAGATTATTAAAACAATTTCTTATACTAAAAGAATTAGTTAATTTGTTTTAATAAATTATTATAATTAACTCTATATTTTCATACACATAACATTGTGGAAAAAGTAGATACATTATTTTTTGGTGCTGAGAATTGAGACCCATTAATTATCATGCCTGTGAGGCAGCATTGATCCAGGCTCGAGTCAAAGGCGTAGCTAACTCCGAAACAAACTCAATACCAAATACAGGGCTGTTGCTGAGTTGGGCCTGTCAGAAGTCAAAAGTCTAAACTTAGTCGTACTGCAAAAGGGACTTGTTCAGCCCATTATTTAAGGGCCGAAGTTAACTGGCATGGCATAATTGTGTCCATCAGAACCTAGTTATCAAATATTTTCAACACAAAAACCAAAAATGTGAATAAAATAACTGAATATAAAAAAAACAAAATAAAAATAACAAGATTAAAACAACTGATTAACTACTTCCTTAGTCCTATATTAATTGTTCTTCTTTTAATCAATTTGTTAATAATTTCTCTTAAATTAATTTCTCCCATCTTTCAAATGAGAATTTTGTTTGTAAATATACTTACACCATTACTGTTAAGTTGAAGTAGCTGTAAATTTTTCATGATAGTTAGTATTCCCTTGCCGACCACCATGGGCACCCCTCGGACCCTCAGACATGGCATGATTAACATGTGTTGGAATTGGATGTCTATGTACTCTGCTTGCAAGTTTAGTGTCTTATTTTGATGTTCATGTTTGTTAGTATTGATTAGGATCTCTCTGTCCTATATACAATGAGTGTCCATCTTACCATATTTCTGGAGATGCATGTCTGGTCAAATAATTAGTTATTTTATCCTTCTAAATATTCTGTCCAAAATAGTGCAGAAAAAACCAGTTAGAAATACTATTTGCTAGCCCTCTTTATATAGATAATTTTAGGAACTAAACCGATAGAATATGCTTTTGATTGATTACCCTCCATTAAACTAGATTTACACCTGCTAGTTTTGGTTTTAAGACTAGGTTACAAGTCAACTTTGGAGAAAATTAAAGAAGTTAATCAAACTTAACATATGGAAAAGAAGATTCTTTATTGAAAAAATCCAACTCTAAAATTAAATTGAAAAAAAATAATTTTTTTAACTCAAAAACCCAAGTCAGGCTACACACATGTGGGTTTAACCGCAAAGCCCACCTTGCTTAGATTTTCTAATTCGCTCTAAAATCTTTAGAATCATTTGGACTAAAAAATAATAAGAATAAGGGCTACACACTAAATCTTTATTTGTTGTATCTCTCTTTATTTATTTTCACAAATCTAGTAAAATCTCTAACAAGTATTTTTACTATAAATTTTATAAGATCATTCTACAATCAATCAATTATGAAGTATACATGTGACCTTAATTTCGGCAATGGTTAATTAAAAGTAGAGTTTCCATTAATATATATATAGGTGTTAAGTACATTGATACCAATCCAATCCTATCCTTTTTTATATATATATATATCTTAAAAGCAAAATTGTAAAGAGAGTCGCATAAAATAACAGATAATTGTGATATAATTCGAGGACTTTTGCAGACAGAATCCATGATCTGTTTGAACATTTTTTTATGATAGTTAATCAGGAAACCTACCGTATTAAATCTGTATACACTTTCCAGTAAAAACACAAGATCCATTTATACATTCATCAAGGAAAACAAAATCCATAGATACACAAAGTTTGTAATTTACAGTACTGTTTAGAAGAAGTGTCACTATATTAACAGTGATTGTTAAGCGAGGCGAGGGAAAAGAGACTGGGTTTCCATGCATGCAGATGGGGATAGAAAAAGAAGAGGAAAAAAGGGCAATGATTACTGGTTTTTTGGGGAAACTCTTAGGAATCTGAGCCCAATGCACTTGACCACGACTATACCTCAAAACCCACCGGCCCCCACACATACACGCATTTCATTTTACAATATTTCTTTACACTTACACAACTGCACGATGCCTTTTATCTAAAGATACCCCACGCTCAGCCCTCTCTGTATCTAACTTTTTAACTGTCCGAATCTTGGTCGATATAATTGCTACCTTGTGTCAGGTTAAAGGGAAAAAGAAAAGGCAACAATATCCATGCACTAGGGTTTCTCTCTTTTAATGAGGTTCTAGCTAGCTAGGGTTTTCCTGCAATTTTGCAAGAAGCTTAACTTATAGTATTTGCTTGCAGAGAGATAGAGAGAGGGCTACTGATATACAGTGGACACTGAATTCATGGTTCTTAGATGTCTTTGGGTCTACTTCTAATATCATTCACAGAATGGAAAGAGAGAGTAGAAGGCAGAGCTGGGCAAGAGAGGAGAAGGAAGAGGAGGAGGAAGGGGACCATGCAGAGTGTGTGCTGCAAAGTACTTCAAATTCATTCAGGCCTATAAATGTGCTCTTAGCTGGCTAGTCTGTCAAGCTACGGATCATTGGGGGTGGGGTCCCGACAGGGAAAAGTTAAAGAGGATACAAGAGAAGCAGTAGAAACAAAGATCGCATTTGATCGATCTTCTCTCAGAAGGTATTCAGCGATCATGCACTCACTGGCGTAAAAGTCTTGCCTTCCATCCGTATGTATCTCTGCGGCTGAAATATATGCATTTCTTGGAAAACCTAAATTTGCTTCCAATCACTAAACTGTCCCTCAATTAACAACCATGTCGTCGCATGTAATCCATAATTGAACTGAAAGGTTCTCTCTGTAATAAACCATTTATATGTGTGCAAGTCTCATTTAGTCTCAAATATATTCACTAACTAATGTGATAATTTTTAATTCATGCGATATACCTTAATTTCTCTCGTTCACTAGAGATTTTATGCTCAATGAGTTGGTTAATTGAGTTAATTTAAACAATAATATTTAACCTTTCTCTTGTTTGCTAGAGGTTTTGTGCTCAACGAGTTGGTTAATTTCTTTTAAAAAACAATTTTTTCCGTGCTCTCAAAGTAAAATATCCGTTGTAATCCTTAATTAAATCCATCCAACAAAAGAGTCCTGCTGAAATATTTAAAGAATTAACTCGATCAAATCTACTAGACTCAATTTAATTTTGACCATTGATATATTTATCATTTGACCATTAATATATAATTTGATACAATTTCTACTACACTAATTCTAATAGATACAATTTCAATATAATTTGACCATTGATATATTTATCATTAATATTATTGAATCAATTAATCATCTCGCTAATGATTTGATGATCTAATGTAATGATCACATTAGGCCTCGGGCCCCGGTATAAGAAAGATGACAATAATAACAAAAACTAAAAAAACTAGGAGGCGTCCATTGATCATAAGAATAGTGAACCTCTTGCCTATTTTTTAAAAAATTTCTAGACTTTTCTTTTTTCAAATGAATCCTTTTATAGTCTATTTAGATGAAATTAGATTTCAAATTATAGTAGATATACAAAATTAAAAGATAAAGGACTAGAATGTAAAATAAATGGCTCACCTCAAATTCACGATAAAATTTATTTTGGTCTAATAGTTTATTTTGTTTATTTTTCAATCTATAAGTTAGAGAGATGAGAGGGAAAGTTGCAACAAAACAACAAAAGATAGATAAAATGGTTGGTTGTCTCGATTCCAACAACAAAAAAGATCAAGTTTAGTGTTAACAAGTTTAATTTGACATTGAAAGTTTGATGATGATGGTTTTTCTCTGTAAACACGCCTGAAAAAAAAAGATCAAGTTCTGTTTTAATTTTTAGGTTCAGTTGATTTTGGTGTTCTTGGGTGATTTTAGGGTATTTAAAGGTTAGTAGGTGGTTCAAAAAAGCTTTTATTGTGTTTATTAAGCGCTTTTGGATGAAAATATATTGAAAAATAGATTTTCAACCCAAAAATCCCACATCTATGATTTTTCGACCACCATAGTGGTGACTACTTAATTATGAGCTGAGCAATAGTAGGCGATGTGTTGCCTGCTTCAAGAGGTGACACGTCACATATTTATTTTTCTTAAGAAAAAAAGGCCAATGACATATTGTTTATTTTTTATAAAATAAAAAATAAAAGATATTCAAATGTTCTTAATTCAAAAAAAAAAACAAAAACATTCAACATTGAGTTTTTGATTAATTTTTTTGATTATTATTATTTTAATTTTATCTTTTAATACTTTGGTGATATTGAAAAGGTCTTAATTTTTTTTATCATACAATAAAAATAAAAAATATGTATAATTGAGCTCATTAGAATTCACAATTTAAGTTATGAATTTAACAAATTAACCCATATTAACAGGAATTGATCCAATACATTATTGTCTTAATGTTTTTTTTTAAAAAAAGATATCAATTTAACTTGAAACCTAAATTTAACATGGAATTGAGTCAAGATTTTTTAAATTTAACTTGTTATACATATTTAATGATAATATCATATAATTTATTTGGAAAATACTTTTTATATAAATTGTTTTTTAGTTCATCCCGAAGAGGAGTAAAAGAGTATAGTTACAGTGAAATTAAAGCGCCTAGAGATAGTAATTGTATTAATAAAGGAGTGGTAAATTAAAAAGGTGGGACCAGCAAAATCTAACTGAGCAATTTTTTAACTCAAGGGAAGGGATAACTTTGGATCCTGTAATTGTCCTAGGAACCGTAACATGACATTCCCGAAAATCGAGGCATCAGGCTTGAGAGAGGCGAAGTAGTGATCGGAGTGGTCCAGCATTACTGACATCTTCCAGATTTCAATCTCACACACTATGCTTTATCATGCTTGTTTCCTACACGGAGTGCTGTTTTTTTCCCTCCTTCAAGGATATGGAAGTCAACTGCTAGAAATAGAACTAAATTATTTTGAAAACATTTTATCCTCAAGAAGAAATGGTAGAAACCAGGGATCCAAATGCAATAGATATGAAGATTTTGGGATTGAATGGAAACTCTTAGAAATTTAAGATATTAAATTAAGCTCCCAGATGTAATATATATTATTTTTAATACAAATCTTTTAAGTGCAAACTTTTAGAACTTAAGATTTATACAAATTCATACTATTTTATACTATTAATTAATTTTAATTAGAAAAATAAATAGAGATAATAAGATTTAAATTTATAACCGTTAGATCAACAAAAAACTCTGATATCATATCAAAGAACTTTCTAAACAAAAAAAATTAAAATATTAGATAAAATTTAAATATATAATTTATATTGTTTATATATAAATACTATAATTACTACTGCTGCTTATATAATCATCTAGCTAGCTAGTCTTGAAATGTCTTTCAAGTACTGGGTTCAACTTGTAATTTATTTAATTTACAAAAAATATATTTGTAACACAACTTGTAAATATTGAATGGCGAGTACTCATTGTCCAGGCTTTGCCGAAATGTTAATGGTTTCAAGGATGTGGATTCTTCTTATTTGTTAGTGCATGTAGCCTAGATAAATTAAGACAATTTAAGTCATATGCATGGTACTAGGTAAGTCTAGCCTAAATTTGGACCAAGAAAAAATCATGCCTAAATTGGCAGTAATCAAATTAGCAAACCCTATTTTATTATTTGGATTTTTTAATTTTCTAAAAAACCCGTAGCCAGCCAACCAATGAATATATATAGCTGTTTAGAATTCTAGTAAATATTATTTTTTTTACAGTATTTTTTAATTGAAAATATATTAAAATAATATTTTTAATATTGTATTTCAAAATAATATTTTTTTTAAATTAAAAATTAAAAAAGTATGGTCAGCCTCTTTAATTGTTTGTTTTTGCGTTTCAAAAACGTTTTTGAAAAAAATTAAAATGTTTTTAATTTTTCTTTGTTTGAAATTAATATTTTTTTAATTTTTTTAAACCATTATATATTGATATAAAATTTTTAAAAAATAAAAAATATTTTTTTTGATATATTCAACCGCAGTATGAAACACACTGGTGAGCCTAGCAGCTGCAGCTGTACGTCCGAAATATTTGTATTATGGGATCCGCATTCAATTTTGGTCCATTGGATTTATTAATCATCATCTTTTCATGGACCACATAATTTGTAACTCCATAAATGTGTTTTGGATGAGGTGGTCAAAGTCGATGTCCATGTGCTTCATTAATTATTCTTAGAGCAAAGATGTGGCCAGCAATGGTGATCAGGATTGACAACATGCATGTATAGTTATGTTAATTAACTGGCGGCTATCAGTAAGTTAATTAAGCTTGCCGGTCTATGTTCCGTTCGTAAGTTTTCTAGCTTATCTCTCGTTATTTTTTATCTTTTCAATATAACCATGTTCTTCGTAGCTAAATCAGAAGACTTGAAAAAGCTTTGAAAAACTTGGCAGCGTCTGGGTTTGATGAAGCTTTGAAAAAGCTCTGATCCGGTGGAAAAGTAAGTAACAACGTTGATTTAGCAAGAGAGAAGAAACGAAAACAGAGGAGGACATGGAAAAAAGAGACCTAACTTTTGCACTTTTATCAAACTGTTGGGGAATAATTATTATTTTGACTTGGCAATGGAAAAGATTTGCGCAGCAGATGCAGCTTTGTAGGAAGTAGAGCTTGCATGGTAACAAAGAAACTACATATATATGCAGACAGATCTTTTCATTTGAAGCAGTTCCTTTTTCTGGAGAGATGTAAAAGACAATTGGCTGGTTCACTAATTTTCTAAAGTTGCTCGCCGTCCGACCTTGCATTCGAACTGGACCTTCCTCCTTCAAGCCACGGAAAAGCATATATGGTCTTGAAGATTAGGTGAGTGGGATATGGCTAGTGTGGTCAGTACTTGCCTATTACTCGAAGTAAATATTGACGTGTTAATGCTGAAAAATGAGTTTATACGTACAATCTTCATCGATCGGAAGGAGGATACAATTCCTTTTTAGATATATTTTCAATGCGTTAAGAATATCACATGAAAAAAAAATGAGAATTTTGATTTCAATTTATATTAGTTAAAAGCTTAATTCCTTGGAAAGAGCAAAGGCAGTAATACATAAATGTCAGTCTCAGTCTCATAGCTCCCTAGCAATAGACGGCTAATTTTAAAAAAATATTTTATAAAAAATATTTTTGGTCACAGTTAATTTTGTATTTATATATATTTGATTAAAACTGTGATTGAAAATGAAATTAAACAAAAAATAATTTATTATATTTAGTTAATAATGCTTTTGAAATTGATGTTATAAAATAAATTTAAAAATATATATTAATATTGATCGTTTTTAATTTAAATATTATAAAATTAACTATTGCTATATAAAATAAATAATACTTTATATAAAATATTTTTTTATTGTTCCATTAAACTATCTACAATTCCATTACGTATGAAATACATCCGACAAGGATTACAATTTCTTTTGGTTTCTTAAGCGCGCAACAACATCAAGTAAAATATAATCAGGAACAAAATTGGGATTGCGATCAAATTCTGCAAATGCTACATTATCAAGCGATCTCCATATCTAATTTATATAGTGTCATTGAATAATGTTAAACACTAATTTTTTGAATAAAATAAAATTAAAAATTAAAAATAATTTTTATTTTTTATTTTACTGGGTCGAATCCGGTTCAATGCGTTTTGAGCTTTGAACCAGACCCGGTCCAGCCGGAACAATGGAGCATGCCTCCACTGTTCACGTGAACAGTCTAATAGCATGCTACACTGTTCACTGAACTATCCGCGCAAGAAGTAGCAATAACTTGCTTTCTTTCCTCCTACGTTTCAAACGCAAAAACATTGTGGGACCATGAACAGTGAACTATGTTTTTTTCTTTACCAAACGGGTAGCATCTATGTTTTAAGCAAAACGCAGACGCAACCTCCTAAACAAACGCTACCAAAGGTTCCACGGTAGAGTTGAGATCTATCTCTCGGTCGAGTTTTACAAGGGATCAACAATAATTTTTATATTACTCATTCGATTAAAAAAAAATTAGACTTGAAATTTATATAAATTTATAATTTTTTATATTTAATTTTATTAATTTAATTTGATAAAATAAGATTTAAGTTTTTGAATTACTTCATCATTAAAATTGTAATATTATTATTTTCTATATTACTTTTTAGCAACGTACATATGGAGCACTGGTGATGGCTGTTTGGTGCAGTGCAGTATATGAACTATGAAGTCTTGATTTCTCATAAATATTATAAATAATAGCATTATTCCGTGATCTAAGAGCCTCTTTAAGAACTTTAATAACGTTTACAATCTTTCCACCACCACTGATAGAAGCCATAACAAAACCCTAAAAGTCTTGAATAACTTTCCATTTGTGATGTTTTTTTTTTTGAGGTAATTTTTTTTATTTATGAATTTTTTTTCTTCTTGGATTATTTTTTGTTAGGTATTGATATATTTGTATTTTTTTTACCCACTAATAACCACAATTGCTAAACACTAGAGGGTGAGGAAACAATATCTCAAGAAAAAAAAAACCTTGTATTAGAAAAGCTAATGATTTCTTCTTGTTTTCTTATGTAGTCATCTGCCTAGTAGCAAACTCTAGTTTGTTTTCTTTCTTCTAAACCCTAGAAAAAAATGGCCAAATAATCAAATTTAGATGTCTTTAAAAGGATAATTATTTTTTAAAAAAAAGCTAAATTATAAATAGAAATACCTTCTAAGTGCTCACGGAGATTAAAGAATGTAACTGAAATTTATAACCCCTTATTTCTTAACTAAGAATTCAATTGCAACAATAAGCAATCGAGCTTCGATTAGCTGTAATTTACGATATAATTTTATTCATTTGAAATGATGTATGATAGCCGCAAATATTTTGCAACCAAGATGTTTAGACTGCAAATGTGTTGCGAATTGATTTATCCAACCATTTTGGTTCCTTTTGCAATTTTTTGTGTAGAAAAATGTTAACCCATGTTTTCTTTTGTCATTAGTCATATATACTGTTGCCTATATATATATATATATATATATATACATGATAACAGATAGAATAGTGATTGTTGCCTATCTAAATGGTAACAAAATATTGCATATATCATGGACAGATTATAAGTAACAGTAATGTTGATAGGATCACAAGAATCCTATTGCTGCTATGATTGTGGGCTCTAGAATCCTGTTTCCATAAAACATTTAGTTCTGCTGCCATGAAATATGTCAGCTGTGATGAATATATATCTTGTCATTCCCCTTTAAGCTCAAGGCGATACATAATCGATGAGGAGCTTGTCACGATTGGAAGTAAACTTGGCAGAATGAAGTGGTTTGGTCAGTATGTCTACAAGTTGATCAGGACCAGCAACATGTTCTAGTAGGAAAGCATCACTAGCAACACGTTCCATGACAAAATGGATGTCAATTTCAATATGTTTTGTTTGATGATTAAAGACTAGATTTCATAGTATAACCTTAGAGGCAGAAGGCAGTAACCAATGCTTTGCAATAAATTCATGAACCATATGAGTTCAACGATGGTAGATAACAGGGCATGATATTCTGTATCTGTCGTAGAGTGAGATACTGTGAACTGTTTTTTAATTTTTTTGATATATTAATATATTTTTTTAAATAATAATAAAAATATTATTTTAATATATTTTTAAATAAAAAATATCATAAAACAGAATTTACTTGAAAAAAAAAGGAAGAAAGAGAATTTATGATAGAGAGAGAGAGAGAGATTTGTACCATCCCGATTGTTAATTTATGGCTATATTAAATTGCACAAATCCCGATGAGATAATAGTACACCTACTTTTTATTGGTTTTCCATGATTGATTGGCAATTGCTTAGTCCATAGCGTGACAACATTTAGAAAATACTCGTTTTCGCTTTTAAAATATATATATATATATATATATATATATATATATATATAATAAATTATATATGTAGATTTTTTTAATATATTTTTGTAATTAAAGGAATTTTAAGTAAAAATTAAAAAAAATTATACATATATATATAATTAAATAAATAAAAAATTGTGTTAAAAAAAAATAAAACATAAACAAAAACTAAAAATAAAATTGAAACTCGAAATCAATCTAAAACTAAAAATCTTATCAACTTCAGATATGTTTTTATTAGCAATTTCAAGATAAAAAGCTTTCTTGGTATGAGTTCTTCTCATCAAAAGAAGTAATTTGACACTATTTTCAATGTTTTTGGTGTTCATAGTCGGTTTAAATGAATTTTTTTTTTTTGCTGAATTCCAATGACTTTATCGCACTCTTCTCACTAGGAGCCACAAAATAAAAAAAATAAAGTTTGAGATAAAAATTAATTTTTCCCTTTATTTTCGGAAACTAAAGGAACCCAATATCAATAATAAGTAAAGTATAGGGATTACAATAAATATTTTACCCAAATTTTTTAAAATTACCCATTGCCTACATGTTTTTAGTTTGGTCGTCTTTCAATCTCACCCTCCCCAACAAATTGACTTATGATTTGGTACAATAAGAGACAAATTATAAAAAAAAAAAGGGACAATAAAAATGATACTATGACATCCACAGTATCATGTTAAGAGATCGATCCACAATATATTTCGCACATGAATCCCCCCACGTCATTTATTTTTTTAGTTAATTATTTTTTTAACAGACTTTTATTCTTTTATTTGTTCTTCGTTCTTCAGCTTTTCTTTTTTTTTCCCTTACTCGTGAGGCATTTATCCAATAATCAAGGATGATTTGCATCTAAAAAATCAGAGAGCTTGGATTTACATTTCCCATCACCTAATTATCAAAACCGGAAAATAGTAACTAATAAGTGTAAATTTCATTTGTTCCCGTAACACTGTTACGATGAATCATTTTTCTTTATTGGATATTAAAGAGTATTTTCAGATTAATTTGTACATCAATAAATTAGTTAAGTTATTTTTTATATAATTCTGAGAACAAATTATCTAGCGCATTAAAATTGTTTTCATAATTTTCTTTGAGTACCTGTCTAAGAACTTGAACCCAAAAAATTAAAGAATATATAAAATATACATTCTTAACCATTAAATCAGTTAATCCGTAAAAATTATATCAGATATTCACTTATGCTCAACTTAATTATGTCAAATGAATTTTAATCAAAATTCTTCTATTTTGATATCTATTGGCGTTCCATTTGCAGTTTACTATATATATATATATATTTGCTAACATTGATACTAAGGAATTTGTTTCAATAAAATCTGAAACAAATATTTTTATGTCTAATGTCCATAAAGAACTCCTATATATAGTTGCTTGTAAAATTTATATAATTGCTGCTAAACATGTATAATAATATTTTTTTAAAATGACATTATAACATCTATTTGTGATGATATTATAGTCAAAATAATAGTATAGTTATTGAATAATTGTCACTAAGATTTTATTTTGGAGTGGTGAACGGAGTGTGATATAATTATAAGCCAAAGGGTTAGTTTTTCTTTATTCTTTTCTTCTTCTTTAAACATCATGGGAGGACAGTGAAATTTTGATGCGTTTTGTTTTTTTGGGAGATCATCCCATATACATGGCGACCATTTCATCGCCTCCATATGTACATGAAGATTTTCTTACTGTTAAAAATAGCGTTCAACATCAACAGCACTAGGTTCAACATTCAGAAAATTCATAGCCTTGGTTCAAAAAAGAAGAAGAAAAGTTCATTCATCTAGATGATCAGGAAAGAAGTATTGAAAAAGAAAAGAACAAGAATCTCGGTGGCCTTTTTGTTTTGGGCACTCCGAAATGGATTCAGGGGGAATCTGATAGTACTTTAGCACAAATAATATCGTGGTAGAAACATGAACAGATATCTGAACCTACAGGGTACGGCTTTCTAAAGAAAATCAATGCATTAACTTTGGTATGAACTCTTCCTATAATTGTTTAAATGTCTGTTCGGAGGTGCACTTTCTGTGAAGCTCTAAACACTAAAAGATGGCAGTTTCTGTGTTTTTTGGAAAATAAAAGAAAGGAGGTGTGAATCCGTCTTAAGCATTAATGCAAATAGTGCCCACGGAAATATAACGCAGACAGACTTTATACATAGATCCGTAATTGAAAATGACAGTACGATGCCAGCTTTATCAGTGGAGCAACCGAGCCCTAATATTGTGTCATTTATTTGTCAATGAATAAATCATTAATTCTCTTCCTTTTAATTTACACGGTGCTTTTCTTTAGCTTTCCGCTTTCAAATTTCACAGCACCTTGAATTTCACACCCTCTAATGAACTTTTGATTAATTGAAAAAAAAAATCTCACTCAAGTCAATGAAAATAGATCCTGTTTCTTCAGATTAAAGGGCACTCTTTTTGACACACATAGCACTCAAACAAATAACACTAAAAAATACTGAAGCTTTCTTATCTGTTATGATGATGATCTATGCCCTAGCCGGAGCTCTAGATCAAGTTCTTCGTTTGCCAACTCCTTGCAGTTGTTGTTTTTGATACCATTGCTATGATCAGTGGATGCCGAGGGCTCGGCTTTGATATTAGAGTAACAATGAGAAGTGCTTATCTCAGGTGGCGCTACCGGAAAATTAAGAGATGGTCCTACCAAGTTGTTATGGGGATATGGTGTGATAGAGATAAGAGTAGAAGATGAATCAATAGAACATGCAGTCATATTTGTGGGAGTGAAGACCCCATTAGGGTTTGGTAATTGGTAGAGTAGGCATAACCCGGAATTTGGGGGAAATTCTTGGGTCGGGATTATAAGAGTGGATGAGGAGGAACTGGAAGTCGATGAGTGAGGATTGGTTGAACCAGGCTGCGTTTGGTGGAGTCTAGCACGGTCACGGCGGTGCACATTCATGTGACCGCCTAGGGCTTGAGCAGACCGGAATTCTCTTCTACAAAAGGTGCAAGTGTAAGACCGTGGTGGCCAGGTGGTGCCGTTGATGTTGCCTGTATCCTCGGCAAAGGCTCTAACCTCCCAGGAGTCATCATCTTCTTGAGTCTGCTTGGGGTTCCACATCCCGAAACTAGGGGTCTCACTGGGGTTCGGTTGATGTTGATACTGATTTTGGTGAGATTGAGGTAAATTTTGGAGTTGGGTCAAGGAGAGAAGGCCAATCTCAGCAGCCATAGTACTAGTAACATTTAAGATAGGTGATAGAGGTGATGTGGAAACAAATGGAGAGAAGAGTTAAATAGGGGACGGGCTAAGGTGAGAGATCGAGCCAAAATGAACCCTAACACCGAGGATATCACCAAAATTTTGTAGCAAGCAATTGGAATTTAGTGAGATTTGCATTGCAATAATTTACCCTCCCAACTAGCTAACTTCATACGTACGGACAACATTTCTAATTACTTCGACTTCAACGCCCCACTGTTACTGGTTCAATTGCCTCTTGCATTTTTCTCTGCCTTCAATGGTTCAAATTAGTGCGTCATGGACAGTATCATTCAATCGGAAGTTTAATTACAAGAAAGGATTGAAGTTTCCGTTGATTTCAACCTATTTGTAAGGTAGACATGCTATTTTTCAATTATTAGGGTTATTGTTAATGTTAATGAAGTTTCTTGGCCTTCACAGCCATAGCTACTGTGTATGTATTCTTTATTCAACACTTAATTTGCGAGGTCACTTGTGCAAATAAGTTATTGAGAGTATAGGAAAAGTTGCATTTTAAAGTATTTTTATTTAAAAATATATTAAAATAATATTTTTTATTATTTTAAAATTTATTCTCAATAT
>Ga0325411_1004648_pt1 | contig 15339 bp, 7 predicted proteins | sample PopdelMetagenome_13_FD_206181 | JGI IMG/M metagenome (GOLD analysis project Ga0325411, IMG submission 206181) | Populus deltoides microbial communities from Bellville, Georgia, United States - Xylem-PdIQD-R4 | ecosystem: Host-associated > Plants > Phyllosphere > Stem > Wood/Secondary xylem... | reverse complement strand
ATATAATGCATATCATAAATATTATGGTTGATAGGTGTGAGTATAATTGTGGAATTGAAACCCAGGATGATTGGGTCGGGAATTAAGTTATGAGATGCGAACTGTTAGAAGTGTAAACAGGTTACATATCGGTAACTTGGGACCTTCCGGTATAGGGGGGACTCCGTCGAAATTCCGGTAGATGTTAATACGAAGACCATGAATACGTATATACAAAAAAAAAATTTACTACTCTGTTTTTTTTATTGACATGAGATTGTTGTTTTATCCCAGAAATGGGGGATGTTACATTTGGTATCAGAGCTCAGGTTGCTATTCTGGGGATAGGAATGATTATATGGTTTTGGAATGTGTTTCAAGATGGTGAGAACAAGGCAAGGAGCCAGGACTGATCCATCCCCAGTTCGGGGAAGTGGCTAGAGTATTCGTAATGAAAGTGATCCAGATTGGGATCCCTTAGCAAACACCTCCTCTCATATACCTGTAGCATCAGTGTACTCAGAAGGGGGCGAGTCAGTGAGACTTCGAGATGATTCATCGTTCTGTCAGGCAGATGTATCCATGCCCCAGGGATCAGACAGACAAGGGGGAGATAATATACCTCCACCAGTGGCACCGGTAGCTGAATCAAACCTATTCTCGGATCCTGCTTTTATGGAACATATAGTGAGAGTTGTGACAGCAGGAATGGTAGCGGGGGCCTCCAATACTACTCCTAGATCAGGGGGAATAGTCACCATAGTGCAATGGGTGAAGGGTATGAGAGAGATGGGTTGTATGACTTACCGGGGCGAAGAGGATGCTGAGGTTATTGGGCATTGGCTGAGGAAAGTGGAAAGAGTTATAAATCAGATGCAGGTGCCAGAGGAGCTACGGGTGGATTGTGTGACTCAGCTATTGGTTGAAAGTGTCCACTCTTGGTGGGAGACCATTAGAGAAAGGAGATCAGGGGAGGTATTGAGAGGGAGGTATTTTCGTGAAGAGTTTGAGGAGAGGTACTATTCTTGGAAGCATAAGAGGGAGAAAGAACAGGAGTTTCTGGAATTGAAGCAGGGAGATTTGACAGTGCTGGAATATGAGAGGAGATTTCAGGATTTAGCAGCTTTTGCCTCCACTTACCTTCCCACAGAGCGCCACAGGGTGGAGAGGTTCCGTGATGGACTAAGGCGGGAATTGAGGATGATATTGATAGCCATGCAGTTTCAGTCGGTACAGGAATTGGTACGTGCTGCTCAGGGTATGGAGAGGGTAATAAAGGATACCCCAAAGCCAGTGGTCGAGTAGAGTCGGGCAATGGGAGCTAAGAGGAGAGATTTTGAGTTTATAATTGGGAGACCTCCTCTCCCAAAGAAGAGGAAGAGCAGGCCATCATCAGGACAGTTCCAGAGAAGGGGTGGAAGTTTCACCCCAGGATCGCTCAGGAGGATCTAGACAAGTCAGTGGAAGAGGAGCTTGGGGAGGACAGTCTAGACAGGGAGTCAAAACTGCTGGAGGGTCTACAGAGCAAAAGGGACCAGTATATCCGTTTTGTTAGAGATGTGAGCAGCGACACCCGGCATCGATAGAAAGAATGCCTGCATGTAGGAAGAGGTTGTTACTATTATGGGGACACGAGTCACCGGAAGAAGGATTGTCCTCGTAGAACTACCGAGGGAGCCCATGGTCAGAGGATTGAGGTTCAGAGCCAGCAGCAATCGGTGACAGTCAATCGTCCTATCAGGCCTACCCAGTCAGGGACGAGTGCTACTCGTGGGAGGCCCAGAAATCAGGAGGGGAGGAATCAGGGTCGGGTATATCACATGACCTACGAGGATGTGGGAGCTGTACCTGATGTGGTGGCAAGTACTTTACAGTTAGATACAATGCAAGTTTATGCTTTAATTGATCCTGGAGCTAGTCATTCCTTTGTATCTTATAGAATTGTGAATAACTTGTATGTGTTATCTAGTAACTTGGGTGTAGGGGTGACGGTTAGTACACCTTTGGGGGAGAATATACATATTGATGATATTTATAGAGGGGTAAAACTATATATAGGAGGATTAGAGTTGAGGGCAGATCTTATGTCGTTGGACTTATATGATTTTGATGTGATTCTGGGCATGGATTGGTTAAGTAAACATAAGGCACAAGTGGATTGTTTCACCAAGACGGTGACAATCTAAGGAATAGGTGATAAAAGAGTAGTGTTTAAAGGGGAAAGAAAAGTAATTCCAAGTTGTGTAATCTCAGTCTTAGTGGCTAGAAAATTACTGAGGAAAGGTTGTTCTGCTTGGTTAGCCCATGTAAGAGAGCTGGAGAAGGGTAGTATAGATTTGGCTAGTATTCCTGTTGTGAGGGAGTTTCAAGATGTATTCCCAGAAGAGTTGCCTAGATTACCTCCAGTTAGAGAAATTGAAGTTTCCATAGAAACTATTCCAGGAGTTTCTCCTATAGCCCAGTCTCCTTATAGGATGGCACCTATGGAATTGGCGGAACTGAAGGTCCAGCTTCAGGAATTGTTAGATAAAGGCTTCATCCGGCCTAGTAACTCGCCCTGGGGAGCTCCGGTATTGTTTGTAAAGAAGAAGGATGGCACCCTTCGTTTGTGTATTGATTATCGTCAATTGAATAAAGTGACAGTGAAGAACAAGTAGCCACTCCCACGAATAGATGACTTGTTTGATCAGTTGATTGAAACCCAGGATGATTGGGTCGGGAATTAAGTTATGAGATGCGAACTGTTAGAAGTGTAAACAGGTTACATGTCGGTAACTTGGGACCTTCCGGTATAGGGGGGACTCCGTCGAAATTCCGGTAGATGTTAATACGAAGACCATGAATACGTATATATAAAAAAAAATTACTACTCTGTTTTTTTTTATTGACATGAGATTGTTGTTTTATCCCAGAAATGGGGGATGTTACAGTCCCCTTTTGAACTTCTATATGGTTCTCCTCCCAATTATAAAAACTTTCATCCTTTTGGTTGTCATGTTTACCCATTTTTACGTGATTATATGCCTAATCAATTTTCCCCTCGAAGCATTCGTTGCATTTTAATGGGATACAGGACTTTTTATAAAGGGTTTCGTTGTCTTGACCCCTCTACATCTAGGATATATATCACTCGACATGCTCAATTTGATTAAAATTACCTTCCCTTTTTAGATACCTCTCAGGCTCAACCCATATCTTCCCTTCAATTTTCCAATTTTCTTAAGCTCCAACCCTGTTTCTCATAAAAGGGCCAAACATGTTGAGTTAGATTACCACTTTCTTCATGTACTTGTTATCACTGGCAAACTTCGCATACAGTATGTTCCTTCTCACTTACAAGTTGTTGATATCTTAACCAAAAGTATGCCTAAACCTCTGTTTTAATATTTCTGATTCAAGCTCCACATCAGTCCCAACCCGACATTCTGCTTACAAGGGATGTTGAAGATCATCAGCTTTAATCTAAGACTTTTCTTATATGCATTTTGTTGATCCACAATTATAAGAGCTCGTTTAGCTAATCCCGTTAATATAGCTAATCCTTTCCTTTTCTCTTGTAAACAATTATTCTCTTGTAATACATTTGTAGGCCACAAGTGCCACCTCAACATAGTGGCTTCCTTATAAGATGGTGTGTATATTGCACGTGTCAAACAATTTTTCTCCTGATCCTTTTATTCCATTTCAATTTAATCCCATATTTTATATAGTTTTTTATTTGATCCCTAATTCTTTAATAACTCAAACTTAGTCCCATATTTCATCGTACTTGAGTCTAATTAAGGCCCAATTAAAACCCAACTAGGGAGAAAATAAGGGATGAGAAAAGAAAAAGGCATATTGTCAACCAAGTTACCTTATTGTAGTCATGTCCATGACCTGGATCACGAATTTCACAGGTTAACCCAAGTTGACTTAGGTCAAAGTAATATGGAATTTTTAAAGAATTTTGTTCCCCAATCTTTTATAACTTTTTAATTTAGTCATATATTTCATCCAACCCAAGGCTAATTAAGACCCATATAAGGTCTAATTGGGGAGAAAATAAGGGAAGGAGAACAAGAAAAAAAGATTTTCCAATTGGGTTAGCTCATTATGGTCGTATCCATTGTCGTGGGGCAACGTCGGGCTGGCGTGCTGAAATGGTATTGTTGGGAAGGAGAGGGTTTCAGATTTAATCATAAATTTATGATTAAGGTTTAGAAGTCATCACCTAGTATTATGGTTACTAGGAACCCTATGGTCTATGAGAGTTTGGGTAAAGGACTCGTTATGTAAAGGGAAGATGCATCACCCCTAGTGCACCATACCTAAGGTAAGCTGCATTGTTGTTTGATTGTTTTCCTAGGTCAAATTTTTATTTGTTGGTCTCGTCTACAGTTCAAGGTAGATCTCTCTTCATGAGAGAGTCTTTATTTTATCGGTTTAAATAATAACCATTCTAAAGTTTGAATTTTAACATTTCATTTATTTTGCATCTTTAATACCTAATGGTGTACTGTACTGTGTAGTTTTACATCCTCCAAATATTAAAGTCTACATCTAAACCCTAATATAAAATGAACAAAATGATTGATGAAGGGTTTTTGAAATTTTGGTCGAATCCTAATGGATAATCATAAACTAGTTATGATATCCATTTTTTGTATTTTTTAAAATATGAGACAACTGCTTTTTTTATTTTTTTATAAAAACATGCTTGGAAAACCTTTAGGATTTAGCTGTATGCATGAAAACAAAATATTTTTTTGTTTTTGTTTGTTTTTTGAAAGAGGAAACTAATTAAAAAAAAAAATTTGATATTTTTTTGGATTTTTTTTAAAAAAATTAGAAACATTTTCAAGAAAACTAGGTATTTTAATACCAAATCTATATCTTACAATGTAAATATACAGTAAGATATTATGCAAAATTGGTAGAAAAACATGCGAGAAAATCATAATTTTTGTTAAAAGACTTTTGATTTTTTTAAAATTTTTTGTTTTTATATTATATAATATTATAATATTAATATTATATTATTATTAAATACATAGGTTGGGCCGGTCCAGCTATACGGAGTGAGCCCAGTCTGGTTAGGCTGACTTGGCCTAAAAGTGTTAGGCCGATTTTGGCCCAAAAAGGGGTTGGGCCGATGTCGGCCTAAAAAGGTTGGGTCGATGTCAGCCTAACATATCTGTCCTTTTTTTTGGATTTGGACTGGACCTAGCCTAGCCATTTGGGCTGGGCTTACACGGGTCCAACCTAAACTCAATGGGGGTTAATTATTCCCCCTTACATGTAGAACGAATTATTGTTATGCATACAGGAGACAATGGTTGGGGGGCGAAAAAGAAGGAGGAGGAGGAAAGAGAAGAAGGAGCTCACCTGACTCAGGGGTCGTGACTGTTGTCATTGGTATGGTTGAGGACGGTGGAAAGGTTAATGGCTCACAGCAGTGCTAAGGTAATGGTTGGGTTCTTAGGGGCAGGAAGAAGAAGTATGCGTTGGAAAGGGAGAAGGAAAGATTGGCAGCGGTGGTTCCTGTCTCCGATGAAGGGATGGGTTAGCAGACAAGGTTAAGTCGCCTTCGATCACGGCGTGGGGGAAGGTTGTGGTGGTTGAACATGTAGTGGAGAGAGAAATGAGGAAGAAACTGACAGCTGAAAAATTAGAGGGGGTGCTGATTTGTTGCCAACTTTAGATCCAAATATCCTCCTCCTCAAGCCATAAAATCCACCCTTATTTATAAGGGTGGAAAAGGGACATTTTCTTTTTATTGGTGCCAAATATTGACCCTTGATTCTACCCAGAATGATGTCATTCATTGGTTCAAAGTTGTCATTATAAACTATCAAAATTGGTTGTTAAAGGCTGGTCAAGTTAGCCACTTTGGGGCAGTGACTATAGGGATAATTGGTCGGCGTGACCTACTCTAAGGTGTAGTAAAATATTAGACCATCATGGTGGTGTATGATTTGTCCGGTTTGATTGAGAGATGAAGCATTAAATGCCCCTTAAAAGTATCCACTCATGCAGTTTTTTCGGGTCAAAAGAAGAAGACAATGAACAGTAACCAGACGACGCGTCGTCTATTTTTTATTATTTAAAAAAGGGCTCTATTTTGGACCTTAAATTAGAGATTTTGGCCAAAATTCAATTTGGTCCTATGTCTTTTAATTACTTTCAATTTCACCCCTAATTAAACTTAAACTTTAGATTTAATGCAATTTTGCCCCTACCAAATTACAATATCAGCCCCAAATTTCAGTGCCTATTTGATATTAGTCCATGGTCTTAGATTTATAAAATTTAACCCTCAATTGACCATTAAACTTTTAATTTTTTTCAATTTCACCCTTGATTTCAATCAATTGAGTCCTTATAGTTCAGCACCTTTTACAACATGGTCATTGGCTGCGAATTTCTTCAATTTAACCCCTAATTGACCCCTAAACTTTCATTTTCTTGTAATTTACCCTTAATTTCAATCAATTGAGTTGACAAAAATTAAATTTGATCTTTTAAAATTCTAATTTTCTGAATTAAGCCCAAATTGGGCTCCTAAACTTAATTTTTCACCAATTAAGCCTCTAATAAACTTAATTTAACCAAGTTAAAGTATAATTAAGTCCTTGCACCTAATTAAATCCTTCAATTGGACCCAAATTAATTCTCAAACATAATTAATATTAATTTGGCTCATGATTAAATTAAATTAAATTAGCCTATTAAAATTTTAAGTATGTCCTTGCACTTAATTTTTATGCATATTCGTCCAATAATCATTTAATTTGACATTTAATCTACAATGTTTCTTCAGTCTTTGGTATAATGGGGTACAATTAGGCTTTAAATTTCATCCAAAATTACAGCTTGATTTTCCTATATGTTTAAAATTCACCCCGACCTGCTTTCCAAGTTGCAAGTCTTTATTTTATTTTTTTATTTTTATTTTGAAAGAAAAAAAAGTGAATTTAGGGAATAACCCAAAAATGGGTTATGACATCCATTATCCAGATTGTAAATTTCATGAGTTAACTTGGGTCAATACAATATGTCATCGTCTTTTCATTTTATTCCCTAATTTATTTTCCTTGGATAGTCCATTGTTTCACATTTAAGCTTTGATAGGGTTACATAAAGATTAAAACAACAGTGACATAAAATAAAAAAACATTTTATAGTCAGGTCACCTTTTAAATAGGGTGACTAATTTATCTCTTAGCATGTTGAGTCGAAAAAGCCAAACAAAATATTTTTTTGCATTTATTAGCGTTTATGATAGTCAATTAATTTTATCTAACAAAGGGTCAAGCTATCAATTCACATTTCAAGTTTTTCATCGTATGCTGAAACAATTAATGGCGCCCATATGTATTTTTTACATGATAATTGACTTTTGACTTAGCTTGCAGTGCAGCCCTAGAATCCAACCTAGTAAGTACTAAGTAGATTGGGTGTCTTTCTTCCCTTAATTTTACCTTATAGATGCTGTAAATTAAAAACCCTAAAAATTAAGGCTCTTAATTGATTTTTATCAAAAATCAATTCAGTCTCTTTTCTTCTAATTGTGGCACATGCATTTCTAATTGACTCGAAATCCTTTTAATCCTTGTAATTTCACCCTTAGAAATTCTTATTTGTTCCTTTTATTTGAGTGTATTTTACAAAAGAGTCCATGGTTTTTAATTTGTTCAATTTCAGCCTTAATTGACCACCAAAATTTCAATTTCTTTCAATTTGACCCCTAATTTGGTCAATTTTAGCCCCTACAATTACGCATCTTTTTCAGTTTGATTTTTTATTTTGGATTTCTTCAATCATGTCTCTAATTGCCCATCAAACTTCAATATTATTACAATTAAGCCCCTGATTTGTCCACTTTAAACCTCTAAAAAATGACTTAAGTCCCTAGACTTCAAAAACTTATTTTCCTTGCAATTAAGTCCTTGATAAAATTAATTAAGCCTTGCAAAATTCACATTGAGTCCATAATCATCTAAATTTGCATTTCTTTACCCCAAATAAGAATATTTTCACCAATTGGGACCTTTATCGATCAAAATTGGGTTGTCAATTTTGTTAATTTTGTATATTTTGGTCCTCTAGCTTTTTCATTTGTCATCTTGGTCTTCTACCACCAACCTTAGGCAATCTTCTAGGCTTTCTTCATGTATATCTTTTTTTATTTATTTATTTATACGTAATAAAAAATGAGGAACAACAGATGCTCTCTATTTATAATGCTTACGAAGCAAAATCTCGTCAATGTTTTGCATAATGAGCTTGTAAAGAAATAGTGTATGTCTAACTTGATGGGTGACCTACCCATCTAAAGACTTTTTTTTTTTAACAGAGAATGGTCTTATTATCATGGGTGACCTACTCCTTTTAAAAGTTTAAAAAAAAATGGTTTATTCTCAAAGGCGACCGCCTATTTTGAAATTCTAAAAAGAATTTCAGCAAGTATTCATGCTTCCTTGAAATTGGTCTATTTTTATAGGTGACATGCCCATTTTAAAATTCAAAGGTTTTGGTTTATTTTCATGGGCGACTTACCCTTTATAAACTCCAAAAAGAATTTCAATAAACGTCCACACTTCCTTAAAATTGATCTATTTTCATGGACAACCTATTCATTTTGAAATTCAAAAGCTTTGGTCTATTTTCACAGGCGATTTACCCTTTTTAATTCCAAAAAGAATTTTAGTAAGCATTCATGCTTTCTTGAAATTAATCTATTTTCATGGGTAACCTGCTCATTTTAAAACTAAAAAATTAGTCTATTTTTATGAGTGACTTACCATTTTCAAATTTCAAATACTAGAATCTACATTGGATCCTTCCAAAACTTTTCCAAAATAAAATTTCAAAACAAAAATACCCTCTAAAGATAAACTCTTAAAACGAGTGTTTTGTCTTACCGTCTTAGTTAGTCACACCCTATAAGTGAGATGTCTTTGTCATTTCTCGGCTTTCGTTCACCCATGCAGATTTCACTACATTTCCTCTTGATTGGCGGATCCTACACCAACACTATTTCAAAGTTGAGGTTAAATCATATGCAATGCATGCTTTTCAAGGTATAGACCCCTTTTTTTTCTTCACAATCTTTTTTTTTATTATCGAAGGTTGTAATTTCTTAAGTGGTCTCTCTTGCTGGCTCACCTTCCTAGTTTACTCAAACAAGTTTGTGCGAGTTACTTTCAAATCTTGAGTGTCAAGATGCCTTCATAGCTTTCTTTTTTTGTGAGTATTTAGGCCATGGCAAATGCTATTATATTTTTTCTAATTGAGAATGAATTAAAAACTCTTTGTCTTATAACAACGTTGTTTTTCGTGTTCTTTTTCAAGTACTTGTGTCGTGACACACACTTTGGTTTTTATTTTAAGGTGTTTTCCCTAAAAAAGTTTCGCAAGATTTACTTTTTCTTTTCAAAAACTTGAGATTTTTTCAAATGTCATGTCAAATAACAAAGTTCATCCTACACCCATGATTTGTATTAGTTTTTGAATGTATCATGGTGATTGGTTTAAGAGATGACCCATTTAACATTGGGTTTAAAAAAGATCAAATACTTGTTTAGAGTCATTATCTAGGTTACCTGTTTATCACACTACCTCGGGTTGACCTGGGTTTTTCCTTATTTCTTTTCTTTATCCAATTTCGTTCTTCCAAATTTATTTTTCCAAGTTGTCATGATCGGTTTTTTTTTTTTCAACCATTTATTATTGTTGCCTGTTTTTTATAGTCTAGTTAAAATAAAAGTAGCTTATTACACACAGTTAGGGTTATAACCCAAGTCGTTAGTGATTATGTTCCAAAATCCAATATGCTTATGAATGAGGTTATTTAGTGTTTGGACAATGGTTAATCACACATTTAGATCAATATTTTTTATTTAAAGCTCACGAAGTAAATGATAAGTGGAATAAGGCTTAACACCTGTAAAACAGTCTCTTTTGGTGGGTGGGGTCTAGAGACCCTCCAATGATAAAAGTCAGTGACTTTTAGTAAGAGATTGTAATAAATAAAAAAATAAGTTTAAATTCTAAGAACTAGTGTGTTTATTCTAGTTTTTGTATGGTAAAATGCTATGAGAATAAAAGTATGAAACTTAAAGAGCATAAATTATGAACCTTTTACTTAAGTGGTTAAGGGGTATATGTAGCCACTGAACCTTGTCATGTTACTTGAATAGAGAAGTTGGGGAACCATTTCCTTTTGATAGCATTAATGAGGGATAATTATCCCTTACATAATATTAACAAGGGATAAATTTCTCTTACACAATATTAATGAAGGATAAATATCATTTACACAATATTAATGTTAATAGAAATATAGTAGGCCCTTTAAAGACTTTTTATACACTTGTAGGTGTAGAGAGATGATATTCTTGACTTTTAATATTTTATGTTAAAAGCTATAAAAATAAACAAACAAGGCCTCATAATAAACATAAAGCCCATACCCACTTGGACTTGGAATAATGTCAAGCCCAAGAGTGATGGGTTTGACAACTTGTTAAACCCATGTTTGTTAAGCCCATGGGATAAATATCTCTTACATAATATTAATGAGGGATAGATATCATTTCCACAATATTAATGTTAATGGAAATATGTACGCCCTTTAAAGACTTTTATACACTTGTAGGTGTAGAGAGATGATATTCTTGACTTTTAATATTTTATGTTAAAAGCTATAAAAATAAACAAACAAGGCCTCATAATAATCATAAAGCCCATACCCACTTGGACTTGGAATAATGCCAAGCCCAAGAGTGATGGGTCTAACAATTTGTTAAACTCATGTTTGTTTAGGCTATGCGTATAACTAATCCCGATGATGTTAGGTCTAGTAACTTATCATACCCACGCCTATTTGGGAGCACATAGCTGAACCCAAAGATATTGGGTCTAACAACTCGCCAAACTCATATATATTTGAGCTCAACACATAGCTAAACCCAAGGATGTTGGGCATAGCTACTCACCAGACTCATGTTTGTTTGGGCTTAGTGTGTAGCTTGCCTAAGGATATTGGGTCTGGCATCTTGCAATACTCATGCATACTTTGGCTCAACACGTAGTTGAACCTAATAATGTTGGGTCTAGCTGCCCGCTAAACCTAAGTCTAATTGGGCTTAGCGTGTAGCTGAACTCAATGATGTTGGGTTTTAGCAGCTCGTCGGATCCATATACATTTAGGCTCAGCACATATTTGAACCCAAGGATATTAGGTTTGGTAACTTGCCAAACCTACATTTATTTGGGCTCAACACGTAGCTAAACTTAAAGATGTTGGGTTTAGAAGCTCGCTAGACTCATAAGTTTCTAGGTTTAGCACACAGCAAAACCAAAGAATATTGGGTCTGACAGTTTTCCAAACTCATATTTGTTTGGGCTTAGTGCATAGTTAAACCTACAGGTATTGTGTCTAGCCATTTGTTAGACTCATATGTACTCGGGTTTAGCTTGCAGCTGAATCCAAAGATGTTGGGTCTGATAGCTTGCCAGACACAAGTTTGTTTGGGCTCAGCACGTAGCTAATCCTAAGGATATTAGGTCTGACAGCTTGCCAGAACCTAATGTACTTAGGCTTAGCTTGTAGCTACACCCAATAATGTTGGGTCTGGAATTTCATCAAATCCATATGTACTTAGACTCACCACGTAGCCGAATCCACGGTTGTTGGCCCTAGAAGCAAGCCAAACTCACGTCATCTAGGCCTAGGATTTTGTCAAGCCTAGATATGTGGGTTATTACCTTGCCTTTGCCCCTTTTAAACATGGACTTAGGCTATAAAAATAAAATGCATTGATCCAACATTTTTTTTATTTCTTTAAAACATGCTTGCATCATATAAACATCATTTTTTACATGAAAAAAATGCAAACCCGAGTCTAGTATTTTCGTATTAAGATGTTTGGAAGTGTAACTGAACTGAATTTGCACAAATAAAGATGTCATTTTAACTACTATCTACTAATATTTGGACATCCATCTAAAAAGGGTCTTAAGATACCAGTAAGTCAATTTAGAAAAGCGTTTAAGTATGTGAGATCTTCTCCAACTGGACTCTAAGGTTTTGGGTTCATGAATATAAAATACTTAAAATATATTTGAGGGCGTAAACGACTAAGGATAGCAATTCTCAATCCAAACATTAAAAAAATAACTTATTTTTCATGAAAATATTTTTCAAAAAATTAGAAAATTATGTTTTGCAAAATAGATATAGACTTAATATGCATTTTTAATTAAAGTTTGTTATATTTAATTTAAATTTTGATTTACAATGTATAAATTCCTTATTTTTAAATAATCACCATATGCAAAAGTGTGTCTCTTTACATTTGATACATTGACTACTTTATTATGCATAATATTTTTAATTTTTGTTTGAAAAAAGTACCCTGACTTTTTTATAACTTGGTTATTTTTTCACTATTTCTTCATTTTTTTAGAAATAGGTTTATATCCTAGATCAATATGATTTTTCAATTTAAATGAAAAAAAATCCACCCGTATATAATATCACTCATATGACATGTAAATCCATCATATTTCATAAATTATTTTCCTTTCCAAGTACAACTTCTTCTTCTATACTATACAAATTGATGTTTTGATTTCACCATTAAAACCCTCTTGTCCCATTAAAACATCCCCCTCCTCATGCATTAATCAATCGTAGTCTGTCTACCAAAAACATTGACATTTGATTTCTTATTTTTTTAATAATAAAATTAAAAAAAAAAACTAAAAGAGAAAGTGTTTATCATGGAACATTATTTATTGAAATAGTATTTTTCTTTTTCTTTTTTTCTAATATACATATTCAATTTTAATTTATTTATTGAGGATTGAACTTCATAATTTTTTTCAATTTATTTTTTATGAGATTATCCTAAACTCACGACTCGGACCACGAGCTTGGCATGATAATTCAGTTAACTCGAGTTTTTTTTTTCTAATTGACTTTTTTTTCTTCTTAATTTCATCCTTCAACGTTGGGTTAATTGAGAATTAAACTTCAGGATTTATTTCGTTCTGCTTTTTATGAGATTATCCTTATCTCATGACTCGAGTCATAAGTTTGATGAGTTAATTCTGGTTGACTTGAGTTTTTTTTTTTTTTGTTCTTTTAATCAATTTTGTTTTTTAATTTTATATTTCAACACTGGATTGATTGAAAATTAAGATTTATAATTTGTTTCAATCTTTTTTCTATTGGGAAGTCTTATAACTCAGATCATGAATTTGGCAAGTTAACCTGAGTTGACTCAGGTCATTTTCTCAAGTTCCTTTTTAATTTATTTTTTTCAGTTTCATTATTTAATATTGAATTTATTGGAAATTGAACTTAGTAATTTGTTTTGATTTACTTTATATGGGATTATCATTAACAAAAAAAAAACTAAAGGAGAAGGGTTTTTATTCATAACACTATTTTTAAGAATAATTATTTTTCTTTTATTTTTTTCTAATTTATTTTTTTTTAATTTTAATTTCATCATTCAATATTAAATTATTGAGGATTAGACTTGATAATTTTTTTCAATTTACTTTTTATGAGGTTATCCTAAACTATTTACCTAAATCGTGAGTTTGATGGGTTAAGTTTTTTTATATATATAATTGATTTTTTTTCTAAATCTAATCATTTAATATTGAGTTAATTGATAATTAAGTTTTGAAATTTGTTTCGGTCTATTTTTCTATGAGGTTATTCTTATGTATGACTTGTTTCATGGATTTCATGAGTTAATCTTGATTGGCTTAAATTGTTTCTTGTTTTTTTTAATTGATTTTTTTAATATTAGATTAATTAATAATGCAGTTTTTTTAACTTTTTTTAAAGAGAAAGAAGAAGATGAAGAGGCGGTAGAGAAAGCAAAGGGTCTTAAATTGGTTTCTATCACATCTCTGTGTAATGATGACTCTTAGGAAAATAAGTATTGGAGCTCTTCTAGAGTTATTTCTTTCATTTTCCTTTTCAACTTTTGAATTTTAATATGTTAAATCAATCGAAGCATCAATTCCTTGTAAACATCTTTTTTATTTTATTTTTTTATTATTAAACTGCAATTTATATAATGAACTTATTATGGTTATTTCAATTATATTTTGCAAATATTTGATTATTGGTTTAAAGCGTGTTTGGCAGTATAGTTGCGGGTGCTTTTCAAATAATTTTTCGTGCTAAAATGCATGCAAATGATATTTTTTTTATTTTTTAAAAATCATTTTTGATATCAGCATATCAAAACGATCCAAAACATATAAACTATATTAAATTTTAGCAACAAAAAAAAAATTCAAATTTTTTTGGGACGTGCTCTTAATGGTTCTAGATTTGGAGATAAATCCAATTCGACTAGTTTGGATTTAAGTTGTTTAATAGTTGAATTGATTTCATTTTCAGTAATTTACAAAAAATCTTCACCAATCAGAGATAACAAAGAGAAGACTTAAGAATTTGCAAGAAAAGAGTTAGTATAACAGAGTTTGAGTGTTAATGTGCTAACCTCTTTTGTGAATATCATCGCACAATTTAGGACATTCTACAGTATGAAAACTCCGTGGGGAGAAGTATAGGATGGATGCACAGTGAAATCAACATGAGATATTTGAGAAAAAAGTGGAGTTGTGGGTTTTGGAGAGTGCTTAGAAGGGTGTCTCAAGAGCAATTTGAATAAAAAGAATTGTAATTGTTTATGCATTTTGCTCTCCAGATTTTCACTCGGCGAAGGAGAGGAAAAGAGAAGGAAAAAAAAACAATTATGGTAATTTTGTAATTATAAAATCTTAACATTGTAAGAGGATTTTTAATTATTAATTAGAATATAATAGTAATTTTATAAATATTTTGAACTATTTTGTCGAATTTTTCAGGTTCGAGTTAGTGGGGATGTAAAGTGTCTTGTACGAACAATAAGTCTTCAAATCAAACCAGGTTTGGTTTTGGCAGCTGGAGAAATAATTAGGCTAAAGGGTCGTTCACGTAGTTTGGCTTTTTTGCTTTATTATTATTATTTGAATAAAAAAAACAGACAGAAAGAGTGCATCCGCACCAGATCTTAACAAACGAAATGATCATTTGAAAATATTGCCATCCAAATAATTGGGGCATTCTCCAAAGGAATATTCATATAATTGACACTTGATAAAAACACCACAAAGCCAGCAACTAAACCAGTTGTGGCAATTCTATTCACAGAAAGAATCGCAATAAAAGGAACCAATCTCTAAATCAACCATTCACTGTTGAAAATTGAGCCAACTTGTATGTTGAATCGTCCACTATCCATCAATTCTTTCGGGAATTCTTTCTATCATATTCTGACATGCAAGGGATTTTATAACCTC
>Ga0325411_1004647_pt1 | contig 15340 bp, 12 predicted proteins | sample PopdelMetagenome_13_FD_206181 | JGI IMG/M metagenome (GOLD analysis project Ga0325411, IMG submission 206181) | Populus deltoides microbial communities from Bellville, Georgia, United States - Xylem-PdIQD-R4 | ecosystem: Host-associated > Plants > Phyllosphere > Stem > Wood/Secondary xylem... | reverse complement strand
TAACTAATACATTCAAAGAATCGGGGTGTGCACTGCTCATATTTTTAAATAGCAAATACATTATTTTAAGTTATATGATAATGGTTTTATAGGTTGAGATATCTTTAGATTTGTATTTTTTTATATATAAATATAAAAGACTTTTGAGATATATAATTTGGTGATAAATTCAAGACTAATTTTGCAAACTAAAAGTTTATTGATAGTTAAAAATAAAAATTAAAAGAATATAGACTAATTTTAACAAACAAAACAAAACATAACCCATTTTGAAGTTTAAATTTTTTTAGTCCCTAAAATTTATGAAGAAGAGAGAGAGTCGCTAGAAAATATTGAGAAGAGAGAAAGTTATTAATTGTCGATATTTTAACAATATAAAAAGATGATTTTAAAGTTAATGGGCTAAGTTTTTCTAGAGATATTTGATAAAGGAGAAATTTTTACTCTTAGAAAAGATAAATCGAGATTGCTAATTTTTTTTTATTTGGCTATTTATATTTTTTTAAAGAGATTATTTTTTGTTACAAATGGATTTTTAAAGGTTCTGAAGTTTTTTTTTTCAATTGAAAACAAGTCGAGAAAGAGATTTTTTAAGGTTCCAAAACTCAAAACTATTTTTTTTTTGTTATCAAAGAAATCAAAACATGTTGTACATGATGACGTGTTGTATGTCAAAAAGGACGACCTATAATCCAAGGTAAAATGAAGATCTCTTTTAATTATTGAAGGATCAGCTATTTTAGTGTGTTTGGTATTATGGTAGTTCTTATAATTGTGATTTGAAAAAAATTATTTTATAAAAAATATTTTTAGTTGAGGTTGGTTTGAAAAAATATATGTTTGGTTAAAACTATGGTTGAAATTAAGGTTCAACAAAAAGTAGTTTAATGTGTCTGGTTAAAATAAAGCTTTTCAAATTGAGGTTATAAAATAATTAATATATATATATATAGATGGTTTTTAATTTAAATATTTTAGATTAAACTACTATTATTACATCATGAAATAAATAATATTGATATCAAATATTTTTTATTATTTCATTAAACTATATGCAATTTCATTACGTATGAAAAATATCCAACAAGAACTATATTTTCCATGGTTTCTTAAGCGCGCAATAACAAAAACTGAATTTTTTGTTATGTCATCAAACGATCTCCTTCTAATTTTTTGAATAAAACACAATTACAAATAAAAATAAAAACTGAATTTTTTTTTAATTGGTTCGGACCAACAAGAACATAATTGGGTTTGCGATCAATTTCTGTAAATGCTACGTCATCAAACAATCTCCTTCTAATTTATGTAGTGTTATTAAATAATATTAAACACTAGTTTTTCGAGTTGTGATCAAATTTTGTAAATGCTACATCATCAAGCGATCTCCTTATAATTTATGTAGTTTTATTAAATACTATTAAACATTAGTTTTTCAAGTAAAAAATAATTTTAGAAAAATAATTTTTTTAATATAAATAGTTATTCACCTGGCACTGTTCACGCGAACAGTGCCCATGAGAATTAATTCATCTAGGCACTGTTCCCTTGGAGTGAACAGTGCCCAGGTGAATTATATTCACCTGGTTGCAGACGTGAGAAGTAGCTAAGAGCTGCCTCTCACGAAACGGTATTTCATCAAAAAAAAATATGGGTCCCACATAAAAAGCCAGTTGAATTTTTATGTTACCAAACTTGATGTTTACACGGTGAGCTTTAAAAGCAGAAGCTACCGCGTAAACAAACATCCACTAAAAAAGTTAGCCCGAGCATGCATAGACTCTTGGTTTAGCTAGGCACGCAGGCCTAACTTGTTAGGCCCAACAACACTTAATCTTTTTTGTTTTTGTTTTTTTAAAATTTTAATTATTTTTAAAATTTTTAATTTAATACCTTTCTTCTTTTTTATGTGTTTTTTTAATTTTTTATTTATTTTCATTGAAATTTAAATTAATATCCTCTTTCTTTGATTTTTTTTAAAAATTGTTTAGTTCATTTTTAAAAAAAGTAGTAATTTTTTTATAATACTTTAAAGAGATTATTTTAATTCATCTTTAAATTTGTTTCTTTTATATTTGATATAAATAAATTGCATTTTCATGGTATGTTTATAAAAATAAAAATTATTAGTTATTGATAAGAAAAAAATAATCTTTAAGATAAAAAAACATAAAAAATTATAAATTAAAAAAAATTGAGGTTAAATATTTGTATGCATATAAGTTTTTGTATTTTTTTTTAAAAAAAGATTAGCTTTTTATTTCAGTATTTAATTAAAATGAACAATGTTTTCTTAGTTTATTATACATTTTGTTTTTGAATTAAATAATATCTTTTTATTTTTAAATTAAAAAATATTTTATATCAAAACACTTTTGTAACATTTATTATACATGTGCAATCATTCAACATAAAATTTAAAATTCATATTTTAAGCTCAAATAACACTCCAATCCAAATAAAAGTCCATTAAAAAAATATCCCATCCATGTAAGTACAGAATATACTGTACATGGTTTTAATTCATACGCCTCATTATTCATGTAAAAAATGACATAAGTTTCTTTTTTTTTTTCTTTTAAATCTTATCTTTCAATATTTATTTAATTTTAAATTAATTTTCATAATTAATTTTGATTTCTTTTCAGTGAGGTTTTTGCATTCTCAAATAAATATCCCTATATTTAGTTTGTGCTCGATTTTATAAAAGTCTATTTTGTTATTGTATAATTAAGTAAAAAAAAATAAAGTTATCAAACATATTGGATGACTTAGGTCACGAGTTTGGAGGATTAAACAATGAAGGGAAGTTGATCCAATATGTCATTGTTTTACTATTAAAAAAAAAAGGTCAACTTGAATTTTTTTTCTAAAGCCAAACCATGTTTTTTTACTTGTCATTTGTGTTGTCTTTAGATTCGTTACGTTAACTGGATCATGTCGGAGTAACTTTCATATGATATAATTTTAAACTTAAACTAGACAAGATTCAAGCGAGGAGATTTTAAGGTTAATCATCTGGGTTAAGTTTAATAACAATGACATATAGTTCTCTAAGACTTGAATATTTTTTCTATATTATTTTTTTTATCCGGCCTCCACTGTAGCACAAGCTTGCAAACTAATATTAAAATATTAAAGTTATTTTTAGTTTTGTAATAAAAAAGTTCATATGAATAAAAGATTTTAAAAAAAGAGTTACCATATAATTTTTGAAGAGACTAAGAAGTTTAAAGCATGCATCGTTGCATAAAAATATTTAATGAAGTGGTTATGTTTAATAGAATATAAAAATCACCGAAAATTATCATTAATTACCCTACATGTTTTTATTCATGAATTCATATCTTGAATGTCACTATTTATCAAATTATTTTACAAGCCTATTTGTAAGTTGATTTTAAGCCAAGTTTATGTAAATTTGGAATTAATTAAGTCAAGTTTATTTTAAGTCAAGCCTATTTAGGACGGAAAAAATATAAAAGCATGAAGGATGTAGTCTACTTGACATGGATTGGATCCATTAATCAAGGCATGCAAATTAAAATAATAATTAAAACATGATTTTATAGCAAGCAAATGAATCATTCAACCCTAATTACAAAATCACATTAATGGCAGATCCCAAAGTTAGGAGAGTCTCATCAATTTGATGTCGGATTATCATACGTGGAAATTATGGCAAGCTAGCATAATTTATTTCTAAATTAATTATGTGGAAATTAATTATGGCAAGCAAAAAAGTGACAATAAATTAAATATGTCTAAATTAACGCAAACCCCACAAAGGAACAAGCCTGGAATTACAGCAGATATGAACATGCAGCAAGAACACCCTCTTATATTTGTTTTTATATTTACATGACATGAATAGAATTGATATCACTTTATATATTCTTTTTATCAAATATGACAAACACTTTTATGCTACTATCTATCTATATATATAGTTGATATCACTTTATATACTAAATTAAGAATATGTTAACTCAATCAATTAAAAAAGTTTAAAATATTATAGGTTTGTCATTATTATTAATTTAGTACCCAAAATATCCTTAGAAATATCTTTATAAGTGAAATATTACATGTTTTCCACCACTCTTGCCCTTTATTCCCTCTCTTTTCCGTGGAAGCAAAAACAAAACGAGTTGTTTCTCGCTTCTTCTTTTTTAAGAGGGTTTTGTTTCAATTTATTTCTCTCTCTTTATCTACAAAATAGTATATATAGTTTCAAACTTTCTTATTGTATTTCATGGCCATCCTTTTTTGGTAAAGCTTAATGTAGCAAATGGTGGATAACCTCTCCTCACTTATCATATTTAGATGCTCATAACATAATTTGACCTATTTTGACTCTTATAACTCTGTCTTCATCGACATTCTCAAATAAAAAATTTTGAACTCCAGTGACGTTATGGCTTCCATTCCATAGACCAATTAACATGGAATAACACCTATAGATTTTTTTTTTACTATTATGCGATAAGTATAGAGGACATAACGAAACATTTTATGTTAGTCTTTATAGGTAACAATCATCTTCTACATGATTTTCTTGATGTTGTTATTGACTACCTCTGCAACATCATTTATTATTTGTCTATATGGGAACGAGTTTAAGTATTTACATTTCCACTTCTCACAAAGTACAATAATCATTTTCTCATTAAAATTTCGAGCATTATTTGTTATCAATATCTTCAATGAACCATACCAACATGTTAGGTCTTTCTTAATGAATTGTCGGACTATTTTTTAGGTTATATGAACATAAGAAGATGCTTCCACCTATTTGGTGAACTAGTCGATCGCCATTATAATAAAATGATGCCCATCGCTTTTCTTATAATTAATTAGACCGATGACATCCAATCCCTAGATGGAAAATGACCAAGAAGATATCATGTTGAACAAAGGTGTTTGAGGCGTATTGATCTTGTCAATATACACCTAACATTTATACATTTTCTAGCATATTCAGTGCAATTCCTTTTTATAGTCAACTCAAAGTACCATGATCAGAATATTTGTCTGGTCATCATATGCCTATTAGAGTGTGTAGCATAAATTTCTTCATGGACTTCTTGCATAGTTTTCTTAGTTTATGTTGTGTTTAGAATTTATAACAAGGTTTCATCAAAAGCTCTTTTGTATAGGATTTTATCATCCAAGTAATAATCTACTTCCATCTTTCTTAAAGTTTCTTTGTCCATTTTAAATTCTCATAATGGGTATTCTTGGCATTTGATATATTGCTTAACATCATAGTATTATGGTTTTTCATCTACTTCCCCTTTGACTGAGCAACAATAAGCCAGTGAGTTTCTAATTTCAATGAAAATAGGTTGTACTTAAAATCAATTTTAGCCATTAAAGTTAAAGTTATTAGATTTGTAAGTCGATTTTTATCTCGTCTTAATCTGCAAGTTTGGTGAGGTATTCTTGGTAAGGTTTTAACTTTTTATCTTTAGTCTGCCACTCACCTGTCACTTGACAAATTATCAACATTGAATCATCATATATGTCAATCTTGACTCGTATTTCTAAAACAACTTCTAAATCATGAATACAAGTCTTATACCGTGCCATATTGTTGGTAAATTTAAATTATAGCTTTATAGAGATGGGGTATTATCTCCTATTTAGGAAAAGCATCGCTGTCCTAAACCATTCCCGAAGGCATTCATAACAACATCAAAGTACATGCTCTACCATTCATCTTTCATATCATCTATTTTTTCTTTTATCACCATGATATCCTTGTCTAGGAAATTAGAATTTAAAGGTGCATGGTCGTTAATTGCATTGTCTACTGGATGATCAACAATCACACCACCTTTCAAATTGTTTTTATCTATAAATAAATGATATCATATTCAGCCAACAACACTTGTCATCTTGCTATTTGACTTGATAGGTAAGGCTTCTAAAAAATGTACTTGAGAGTGTCCACCTTCATGATTAGTCATGTGGTGTAATAAGCATGTATTGATGAAGTCATCAAGCACTCTATACTAGACTGCATCTTAACTTTTCTAATATATTATAGCAAGACTCACATTAAGGTAGTGAATGGCTTGTCACTTTTTTCCAAAATATCATGTTGGTCCAATACACAACTCGTGGCAACTTCAATGATTATAATATATAAGGTGAGAGGTCTTCTATATACAGGTAGGACTAAAAATGTGGCTTATGTAGATACTATTTGATCTTATTGAAGGTTTTCTAACATTATACATCCTATTTTCCTGGATTTTTTCTTCTAAAAAAGATGAAAGATTGGCTCATATGTAATGGTTAATTAAGAAATAAACCGAGCTTTACAGTTTAGGCAACCTAAAAAACTTCAGATTTCCCTCTTAGTGATTGGTATCGAGATTGCCTTTATAACTTTAATCTTATCAGGATCAACATCATACCCTTATTTCTAACAATAAAGCCAAGTAACTTTTTGGATATGATGTCGAAAGTATACTTTATAGGATTCAACTTTAATTGATACTTTTGCAACCTTATGAATAATTTTCTTAGGATTTAGAAGTGATCCTTCCCTTATATGGATTTGATAATTATATCATCCATATATACCTTAATTTCTTTATGCATCATATCATGGAATAATATAACCATTACTTGTTGATAAACTGCCTTCATATTCTTTAACCTAAATAACATGACTTTATAATAATAAGTTCCCTAAGGTATAATAAAAGTGGTTTTTATTTGTATTCTTTTTCCATCATGATTTGATTTTACCCTAAAAACCCACCCGTAAAGGAATATGTGGGATTCTTAGCAGAATTTTCCACAATAATTTTGATATGAGGCAGGGAAAAATCATTCTTAGGACTTACTTTGTTCAAATCTTAAAAGTTAACACACATTCTTATGTTATCTTATTTTTAGAATAACCATTATGTTTAACACCCATTTGAGATATTCAACTACTTCTAGAAACCTAGCCTCCCATTACTTACATATCTCCTCCTTCACCTTGATCAATATTTATGGCCTTATTATTCTTAACTTTTGTTTCACTGGCCTACCACCTAGTATCAATAAGATTTCATGCACTACTATATTTGTATCTACCCTAAACATGTTAGCTAAAGATGAGGTAAATACATCAACATATTTTTTTAACAACTTAATCAGATTGTTTTTTTCTTCAACTAAATTCAGAGTTCAAACCTTTAGTTCTTTTTTATTCTTATTCTTCAACATCATTATCCTCCTATTTTCTTCATCAATTACAATTAAAATTTCACCAAAATTACACCAAATGCGCTCATGTAATGATTTTAAAATTTTAAGAAATGAGCACTTTTAGGGTTCCTAAAAATAAAAAGTATAAGGAATAATCAAGTTATAAATAAAAAGAAAGAAATAACAAGTATGAATAAATGACACAAAAAGGCATGATTTTTGGATAAAAACTACATGATCTCGTTAATATAAAAAAAAACTACGCTTAACACAAGTATAGATTCCTTTTTCTAGTATCTTGAGTTATAATTACTAAAAAAATAAAGATAACATAATAGGAAAATTACTTAAATTTGAACATTATCTGAATCTTTTTTTCCTTTAAATTATTAAGTTCTTCATGCTCAATACACCTCTTAACCAATTGTTCAATGGATGGTGTCTCTTCTAGGGTGTTTGATGGTCAACTGAGGCAAGGTCACAACTTGATAAAAAATCAACCTCAATTCAGGATAAATGACACAATTTTCAGTCTCCTTCTTTTTAGGTTATGGATGGTGATATCAATAAACACCTCATTCAGGTTTCTCACTTTATCATTAGGTTGTATTATACAAGTTGGATAATAAAAGGTATTATGCATGGGTGCAACATTAATTTTTTATTTTATTTTTAGATTCACGACCCTCAATCCAGGCCATCATTTTCTTATATTTTCTTCCCACCACCCTTAAATAATCGTTATGACTTGGTTTGAAACCAGAGCCAAACTGTTTATTGACATGCTTCAACTGCATATAGTTGATTCACTTTTGTAACTATGTGTTTAGATCATACCTCAATTGTAAACTATATTTTATCATGTATTTAGTGAGTTTTTTTTTTTTTTTGTAGTTTCTGAAATCTCTAGCTTTCTTAGCACTATATTTTTTTATGTTATTTTCATATGATCATGTTTTAACATCTTGTTTAGTCTCATTCATTATATTTTGACTACTTAGATGATGGTAAAGATATTAATTTATATAGTGGAAGGACAACTAATTTATATCATTTTAATGCACCATCATTAGGATTTAACCAATCATTTGTGACCATGAATAAATATAATCTAATTATAACAAATTCAAGTTAAAATTATAATTGAAATAAATAAAACAACTGTAAATAAAATATATATTTCAACATGTCTTGTGAAAGTCATAGTTGTCATCTCCTTATCACTTTAAGAGTTTCTTGGATGGTAGTTGAATTTTTTTTCAATGTTTTTGCATTTATTTTATACGGTTTTTCTTACTAGTAATTTTTCTATAAAGGTTAATATAATAGATCTTGGTGGACTAAAGCTAATTTTAAGGATGAAAATTTTTAATAACATAAAAGTAGGATATGCAAGGTAGTAGAGCTCCTAATTATCCTTGGATGATTTTGAAACTATCAATACTTTTAATTAAAAATAGTATTAGTAATTTAAAATATGATTAATATCATATAACAAAAAAAATCATATAACAACAAAACAACACATAAATAATTATTTATTTAAGTTACTCAGGTTATGCTAAATACCAGTATAATTTGGAAAGATCATAAATTATAGTATTTTTTTTCCTTCCATAAGGACAATGGTACAAAGTCGATCAATCATTACTTTTTTTCTTTATAAGATGGACATCCGAAAATACCTAGCATGTTGAAGTTTATGGTTCAAAATAATTATTGATGGAATTGTAATATAAACAAGATTATAAACAGCCAAATCCCTTTCATGCATTCCAAATGATACCTCAACATTTATCAACATATATAAAAAAAATATTATTATTCTCATATTTAGTAGCAAAAAAAATATAAAAATTCATTTTACATTACCTAAATTATATTACATTGAATACCAATATCAATAGATTGCAAGTCAATGTGATTTGGAATAGTAATAAACTATTATATTATTTTCCTCTAATAACAAAATGATGATAAGAAAGTAATCATTTGCTACTCTTTCTTTACAAGACAAACATACAAAAACATGTATTATATCAAAACATATCATTCAAGTTGTTATGGTATCCTCCTTGCCAAACAAAGATTCAATAAAAAAAAATCAAATACTTTCTCAATCACAAAACTAATAACATAAATGCACTCAGTTTAAAAGGATAACACCAACTAGCAATTATGTTGAATCACTTTCATCAAAATCACGACTTATAATTTATTCTCTAATTCATATCACAACTTACAAAGAACAATTATCCTAGGTGTTTATGGATCAGATTGAAGTATGAAGTTACTATTTTCCTATTTAATCTTTATTTTTAATTATTTGTTTCCTACTTAACTTAGAGCTTTTACTTAAATTAGTATTTTACTATTTAGAAATCCTAATGCTAGAAGGATTTTAGTACTAATATAAATATAGATGTTTAATTTATTTTATGGAGATGAGAACTATTATTCAAATCTTAATAAAAATACCATAGAATTTTCTCTAGATTTCACTACAGTTTGGTTTGTAATCTTAGGGTTTGAGAACTCTAATTTTATCTTTGTTATACGCTACATCAGGTGGTATCAAAATGGGTCAACATTTGAATCAATGACGAATAGTGAAGAGAATCGTGGAGTAGTTTATGACAATCATCTCAATGATGGTTATTAGAGGATGCATGTTATTTAGGATCAGTTAGATCATCATTCAGTCGCGATAGTAGCTTTAGAGGGGCAAATGTAAATTGGGTTTGATGACATCAATACCAGAGTTGATAGTCTTACAACCAGGCTTGAGGTACTAAGGTTGCACAAAAACATGAATTGGGGAAGAAAAGAGACACGCGTCGGGGATGATGCTCGCGACCAACTTGTCCCTGAACCAGTTCGTGCAAATCCTCATGGTCAATATGATTACGGATATTCATCTGATGAAGAAGATCGAGCTAAGGTTATTGGAAATAATAGGTATGATCAAGATTATTGTATGAAGGTTAAGATTTTTTTTATGGTGATTTAGTAGTGGAGGAGTTCCTTGATTGGTTAGCTGAATGTGATTAATTATATGAATATACAGGAATTTCAAACTCGAGGATGGTATAAATTGTAGGGTTTAAATTAAAGCATGGGTACTTAGTATGGTATGAGAGACTATTGGATACTTAATATGTTGTTAAGTGTGTAGAGGAGATGAAATATGTCATTAGATAAAATTAAGCTTTAAATGCTACTAAATATTACAAAGGCACAAAATATAGCTTTGAAGGCAAAAATGTTAATGCAAGATAGAACTAATATGATATTTGATTAGTAAATTAGGGTTGCTACCATTAAGCCTCGACTTACACTTGTTGAGAAGGCTAAACTGTCATAGACAAACATTTAATCCAAGTAAGCTACTATCAGCTTTAGTTATATAAAAATAGGCTCTAAGCAATTCTTAATAGGGATAACCATAAGAAAGATAAATCACATGCCAAGCCGCCTCCAATAAAGTATTATATATGCCATCAAGAAGGGAATAAATCCAATGTATGTCCTCAAATGAGGCATTTGAAAGTGGTTGAACGTGAGGATAAAAAGTGTAGAAAAGATACAGAATTGCATCTGGATGAGTGTTATGAACTTGATGGTAAAGGTGAATATGAAGATGATGATAGTCATGTTTATGTGGTGAGATGATTATTGCTCATGCCTAAAAGTTGATAATGAAACATAATAACACAAGTTTTTTTGTACCGAGTGCACGGTAAACCAACAACTTTTTAAACTTATAATTGATAGTGGTATCTGCAAGAATATTATTAGTAGGGAAACAACCTAAACCTTACACTATAGGTTGATTTAAAAAGGTATCAAAGATAATAGTAATTTAAATATTTAAAGTTTTTTTTTTATAGACAAATATAAGGATGAAGTTTATTGTGATGTATTTAACATAAATGTTTTTGACTTGTTGTTTGGTAAGCCATAACAATATAATGTAAATGCATGGCATGGGGGACAAGAAAACATCTATAGGTTTGTTAAAGATATGATTAATTTTGCTTTAATGCCTCTAAAAATGAATTCCCAACCAAAATCTTGAAAGGCTGGAGGAAAGGTATTCCTTACTATTACCCAATCTTTTTTAGAAATTAGAACATATTTAAAAGATATAAAAGATATACATGCTTTTATTATTAAGTCCTTGCTATTTGAAGAAATTGATAAAGCAATTGAGGTCCTTAAAGCTGTTAAGCCTCTATTGCAATAGTTTCGGGAAGTTATTCCAAATAAGCTATCGGATGAGTTACCTCATATGCATGATATTCAACATAAATTAACTTGATATCAGGGCTAGTCTTCTGAATATATCTCATTACAAAATGAGCCCAAAAGAGAAGGAGATCTTGAGGGAGAACATAAAAGAATTGGTGAAGAAATGGATGATTCAGAAAAGCTTAAGTCTATTTGTTGTCCCTGCTTTACTGAAAACAAAAAAGGGTGGTAGTTGGCATATATGTATTTATAGTTGTGGCATCAATAAAGTCATTATAGGATACAAGTTTCCAATTCCACAATTGGATAACATGCTAAATCAATTGTGTGGTGGAATAATCTTTTCAAAGATTGACTTGAGGAATGAGTACTATTATATTCGGATTCGATTAGGAGATGAGTGAAAAATGACTTTCAAGATAAAAGATGGGTTATACGAGTGGTTAATCATGCCATTTAGGTTAACAAATACACTAGACATATTCATAAGGTTGACGAATAAGGTTTGGTGACCTTTAATAAATAAATTTGTTATGGTTTATTTTGATGTATCCTTGTGTTCAATCATAATAAAACAAATCATATTGAGCACTTACGAAGTGTTTTGAAGGTGTTGCTAAAAAATAAGTTGTATGTGAAACTGAAGAAATGTAGTTTCATGACCAACAAATTATCATTCTTGGGTTTTACAGAAGGAGATAATGGAGTTGAAGTTGATAAGGAGAAAGTGAGGGTAACTTGTGATTGACCCACGCCTAAGACAGTTAATGGTGTGTAGAGTTTTCATGACTTGGCAACTTATTATTATATAAGATTTATTTGGAATTTCAGTAGTATTATGGAACCAATCACCAAAAGTTTGAAGAAAAGGAAGTTAAAGCAAGGTGAGAAAGAAGATTAAAGTTTTGCCTTAATTAAAAAAAAGGTATGCAATGCTCTGGTGCTTGCTTTACTCAACTTTGACAAGTTGTTTGAGGTTGAATATGATGCTTGTGGAGTGAGTATTGAAGGAGTTCTTTCCTAGAACTTCATATAGCCTTTTTCAGTAAGAAGTTGAATTAAGCTCATTAGAAGTGGACTACTCATAATAAAAAAACTTTATTTAGTGATAAGGGCTTTGAAAATTTAAGAGCATTATTTGATTAATAAAGATTTTGTCTTATATTCAGACAATGAAGCTCTAAAGTCTATGAATAGTCAGAAGAAAACCAATACAAATATGATGACCAAGTGGATTACATTTCTTCAAAAGTTCAGTTTCAGTCTGAAGCACAAGGCAAAGTTCGGAACAAAGTAGATGATGTATTGAGTGGGTGAGTTGCCCTACTAATCATTTTCGTATCGAGATTTTAGGTTTTAAGTGTCTAAAAGAGTTATACGCTAAAGATGTTGATTTTCAAAAAATATAAGAGAAGTGTTCTAATGGTCAAACTGATGGAGATTTCCATATATATATATATATATATATATATAATGGTTACTTAATGAAATGTAATCAATTATGTGTCTCTCGCACATCCTTATGTAACAAATTGATTCGAGACTTACATGATGAGGAAGAGATAAAACAGTGTTAACTTTGAAGGATAAGTATGCTAGCCTCAGCTCAAGTGCGATGTAAACAAATTTGTTCAACAATATTTTACTTGTCAAACAGCTAATGTGTAATCATAAAACATTAGTTTATACATGCTTATACCTATAACTGAAAATATCTAGGAAGATAGTTCCATGGATTTTGTGATAGGTCTTCCACAAACTCAATGGGGAATGAATTCTATTTTTGTTGTTGTGGACAGATATTTAAAGATGACATACTTTATACCTTATAAAAAGACTATGAATATGATCAATATAGCTAAGCTATTTTTCAAAGAGATAATTAAGTTGTATGGTGTTCCAAAATCTATCACATCTGATAGAGATACTAGGTTTTTTAGTTACTTTTGGCTAACCTTATGGAAGATGTTTAATTTCTCTTTGAAGGTTAGTAACATTGCTCATTCACAAACTGATGGCCAAACAAAGTCTCTAATTGGGCAATCTAATTCATAGCATTTAGAGAGATAAGCCTAAACAGTAGGATATTGCAGTGACTTAGGCAGAATTTGCTTACAACAATTCCAAGCATAGTGCTACTGGTAAGACACCATTTGAGATTGTGTCTATGAAGCCTCCAAATCATGTATTTAATCTATATTCACTGCTTAAAACTAATGGATTTAACAAGCCAGTAGAGAATTTGGTTGAACAAGTGAAAATTATGCATCAAGAAGTTGGAGAAAACTAGAAGAAGCAGTTATAAAAAATAAGCTCACAACAAATAAACATAGTCAAGTTAAATTGTTTCAAGAAAGAGACACGGTCATGGTTTTCTTGTGCAAGAAGAGGTTTCTATTATGCACCTATAATAAACTAAAAATGAAGAAGTATGGTCTTTACAATGTGTAGAAGAAAATCAATGATAATGCCAATGTTATTAATCTCTTGGATAGTATGTGCGTATCGAAGACCTTTAATGTTGTTGATCCTTATGAGTACTTTTCAGATACTAAACTTAACTCGAGGACGAGTTTTTCTAAAATAGAGGAGACTGGTGTAAAACAATTATCCCATGAGTTTATGGACTAGATTGAATTATGAATTTACTATTTTCCTGTTTTAATTATTTTTCTAGTTAATTTTGGATTTTAATTATTTGTTTTATACTTAACTTATGATTTTTAATTTAATTAGTATTTTACTATTTAAAAATTATAATTCTAGATGGATTCTATTAACTAGATAAGTTTTAGTTATGAATCATTTTCTATAAAGGATTTAGTACTAATATAAAAAGGAATGCTCTAGTTTATTTTATGGAGATGAAGACTATTATTTAAATTTTAATAAAAATATCAAAGAATTTTTTCTAATTTTTTTTAAAGTTTAAAATTTAATTTTAAGGTTCGAAAATCTTAATTTTATTTTGACTATAAAATTAATCAACAAGAAAAACTGTCATTAACTTATTCTAGAATCCTTATCATAACATCAGCGAGTATAATACTAAACGAAATAATACTAAATTTAAGCACACATATTAAATTATCATTAGAGAAAAGTATTGTTTATGTGTGAAACAGAAAACCTTTGTTAAAGAAACTATTTATATATAAAATAATTAAGATTTTTGTTTTTAACCTTGAAGAGTATAGTTTAACAGATCAGGTTCTAAGTTTGATTCCTAGAGGTCACTGGTTCGAGTCTTACAAATTTTAAAGCCATTAAAAACTTACATGATTGTTAATTTTAGAACCCATGAGATTAATGCGAAGATAACCCAAATATTTATATTAATAATAATAATAATAATTTCCGTTTCAGTTACCGCTTCATCTCAATTTCATCAAAATAATCAGTACTTAAGCTGTTTTCATTTTGTTAAAAAATATAAAGAAAAACATAAAGGGTTTGTTTTGTTGTATAATTTCCCGGAAAGCGAGTAAAAACACACGGAAATGAAAAATCGACACGTTTCAATTTCCATCCATTCGAGTGTCAACTTATCATACCTCATCACCAATCTGACAGAGGCGGAGCCACTAGTGTCCGAGTATCATCACCATTTTCCGGGAAAAAAAAGAAATAAAAGAAAAGAAACTAACACACAACTCAAAACAGAAAGTTAAAGAAACAAATTATTTATTTGCTAAATTTCGATTCAATCAAAGTTACAGCAACAATAAAATGAAGTACAATTATATAGTTTTGTCCTTGAATCCGAGTTATGGAGGTCGGTGGTTGAGCAGCAGCAGCTCCGAGTCGACTCGGCCTGAGTTCACTGGCGAGAACGCGTATGATATCTTAGGAGTTTCGGAGAGCAGCTCATTGGCTG
>Ga0325411_1004646_pt1 | contig 15341 bp, 4 predicted proteins | sample PopdelMetagenome_13_FD_206181 | JGI IMG/M metagenome (GOLD analysis project Ga0325411, IMG submission 206181) | Populus deltoides microbial communities from Bellville, Georgia, United States - Xylem-PdIQD-R4 | ecosystem: Host-associated > Plants > Phyllosphere > Stem > Wood/Secondary xylem... | reverse complement strand
TTTTCAAACTTTAGGACTTTCAATTTATTAGCCTACTCAAGTTTACTTGGATACAACCTCTATTCAAATGTTTGTGCTATTATGGTAACTTTACAAAACCATCCCATTCAAATCTTGCATGATATTTGCACTATCTATTTGGACTATCCATCCTTACTTATTATGTTGAGAAACTTTGTCCCTATTTTTTATTAGAAGATGGTAATTATTCCCATGCTATGATCTTGGCCCTACGTGTTTGTCATTCTTTTGTTACATTGAGGCTTCTTCAATCATATTTATCATGATTTTACAAAAAGCTCCTTACTTTGCATGTATTTAAGATTTGAATGACACATTCTAAACAACTCTTAATATGCATTTTGAATATAAAGACTATCTTGATGGATGCTTTAAAGCACTCTACTTTAGAAAATACATAATATTTCCAAACCAAAACCTGTTTTTTCAAATAAATTGATACAACCTCCATTAAAGGTTTTTGGGAGTGAAAATTTTGTTTTTTATACAAGAAGAATGGTGACCCACATCACAGGGTGGTCTTTCAAAATAATTTCAATTTATTATTAGATCATGTGAGATATTTATGCATGAGGTTTTCCAAAAAGGATATTTTCTCCTAGGGTTTAAAACTTTTTTAACACCATGAATAATAGCAAGTAGCACGTCAATAGAATGTAACTCATTTGAAAATAAATTCTAAGTGTTTAAGATCTCGACTTATTAATCTTAGTCAGCACACCTTCTGATTGGAAGGGCTTGTAAAGGCACATAAGATAAGGCACAAGTTTTTAAAGAAAATAAATGTAATGGCTCAAAATATGTCCATAGTTTTGAAAGATGTAGGATCACTTTTAAATGCTTATATGATATTTTTAACTAGTTATTAATCATCTCGTGTGAACTTTTAATTTCAACATTTGCTCTTTGACGCTCAACTTTCTTGCTTTTTAAGATTTTGGCTCACTTTTGATTTGATGCTAATAGGTCATTCTCTTCTTTTTTTTATTGTTTTATTTTCCTTGTTACATATTCTTTAGCTTTTTCTTCATGATTTCAATACAAGTTTTTCTTGATATGTTGTGAGTAAATTGTTATAACCTAGTTGTTTTGTAATTTTTGTTTTCCTCTAGTGTAATGGGTGATTTATTGTAGCCTGAGATTTTTCTTGGAGCTTTGTTGATCTTTTACAATTTTTATATGCTCTAAATGTTAGAGGTGGATCATCCTAATCAAGTTTTTTTAAAAATAATTTTTTAGGCTCAAAATGGGACCATAAATGATATATTTTAATTATAAATCAAAGAAGGCCTTTTCTCATTTTGGTCGCAAACCACCTAAATTAATAAGTCTTGACCTTATCCAAGTAATTTGTTCGAACTAACAAGGAATTTTTATCGTAGTCCCTGAATGTTGAACTTATTACACATCATTGTTCATAATGTTAAAGCAATATATGATATGCAAGGCAAAGATGAGCTTGGAAAAACATTTTTTATATATGTTAGCCAATGAGGGGTAGGTAGTTTGATACGATCAAGGTAATGAAAAAGTAATCAGATTTGGATTCTGAAGTAAAATGTGCATCTTTCCAGTTTTACGACAACAATTATAATTCTCAATCCGATTGTTAGATCGGGCTGAAAATTTATGTGGAGTCTCCTGACATATCTTTCTATCTTAGGTTAAAAATTTAAGAAGTTCGAGAAGGCATCACAATAATGGTCAACCAAGGTTGTATGAATTTTGTTATTTACTTCCTTTTGACTTGTGGACTTCCTATTTAGTTATAATTCTTTTCCTACAAGGATGTGGAAGCCAGTTTTGAAAATTTTCTAGTCTTGCAAGGATCCTTATAGTGTATGAAAATAATTATTCTATCCTTATTATAGTAGGAATATGTGATTAAATAAGTTTCCAAGACAGCTAAGAATACTTTGCAAACAAGGAAACTAAAGAGGAGGCAATTTCAGATTTGATTCTCCTAAGTTATATGGGGCTTCTAAAGGGCAGTAAATCTGATCCTATCATATTTAGGATATTAAATTTGGATTTATTATTATTATTATTATTTTCTTTTTAGTTTAGGGTTTATTTATATTATTTGGGTTTAATTGTAAGTGGGCATCATATAAGTCTACATAAGAGGTCCATTAGGGTTTGTTTTCAGTCTAGAGTCAGTATAAATAAAGGCATAACCATCCATGTAAGTTAGACAATTTAGATTAATAAAAAATTTTATTTGTCGCACTTTGTGTGTGTGTGTGTTGGTAAGATACTCTCCCTTCCTTAGTTCTCCAAAGAACTAAAAAATGACTTATCAGAGAACAACTGACTTCGTGACGTCATCTTTATACTTCTCGTTCGTGAATCAATATTCATTGGGTGAGGGTTTTCGTGTCCAATAGTGTTGGTGTCTAGGTACAAGTTATCTTTACGTCACCCTACTATCAAACTTGATTTACTTGTCTTTCTGAGAATTGGTGTCTTTGCGTATAGGTTGCTTGACCGCGTGTTCAAGAGGTTCGCATTATTTTTGCCTCTTTCCATTCAAACTACATGTTTTGGATCATGATCACAAAATTAATCTTTTTCTAGCATATTTGCCATTCCAGTCCTATAAGATAATGGAATGAGATTTGAAATGTCGCTTTTAAAGAACATTGAGTTATTTCTTAAATCAATATGCAATTTAGTTTTGTTAAAAAAAAAAAACAATACATGGTTTCAGCAAGGGTCATTTTCAAGAATCTAAGTAAGTCTGCTATAAATTTATCTTGGTAAGAACTATTAGCTTATTAACAAAAACATGAAGTGTGGTTTGTTTATAGCTTTGAAGGTTTACTCTAAGAATAGGAAATGAAATAGAGAATTAGAATTGATATAAAAGAAAAAAAATACAATACAAGAGATTTTGCCCGAATTTTTTTTTTTTTCCTTTGGATGAGATCAATACATTCATGCATAGTACTACTTTCCAACATCAAAGTTTTTAGGTCTAGGGAGATCATCTCTATCCATATTAAACAAAATAAGTGCTCTGTTTCAAAAGGCTTTTTACCTTAATAATTGGGTTTCCGTGTGCTCCTATCTTTCCCTAGTATTAGAAGAATCTTATTTAGCACCAAACCATCTTTTTTTTAATTCTCCATGGTGTACTTTCTTATCATATGCTCTAACTATTGTTTTTTGGTATAGTTGACCATCGTAAATGACAGCTAGTCTCTTTTCACTAAACATATTTAGTTGTTCATAACATATCCTGACTTATTCTAACTCTTATAACTCTACTTCCATCAATACTCTTAAAGATTGGATTTTGACCTCCAATAGCATCACAACCTCCATTTCTTATATTAATGAATAGGGAATGGATCCTATAAACATTTTTATTATTAAATGATAAGCATATGAAGCATTGGGAAATATTTCATATCATTCTTTAGAGGTAACAACACCATTCATTTTCAACAATGAATTATGGTACTTGATCCTTCACTTCTTACAAAGTTCCACTATCTTTTAGGCATTATTCGTTATCAATGTCAAGGAGATACCATATTGAACAAAGTTATTGGGGACACATTGATCTTAGTGCTATACATCTAATAGTTGAGATATTTTTTGATATATTCAATACAATCCTTTTCCATAATCATCCAAAAATATCATGATCACTAATTTTAAGGGTATCCATACTTTGAAGTACATTGACAACCTCAAAATCAATCATCACTTTAACTGACAAGAATAGGATCAACTCGTAGATACCTAATGCCAAAATCCTTAAGCATGTTTTTTTTTCCTTATCTTGCAACCTTATTTTACACATTGGCTTCAATATATTCCTAAACTAACCCTAAATAAGACCTTTTTTAACTACATGTTTGTCCACGGTCTTATAATCAATCTTAGTCAGCCAAACACAATTCGAAGGGTCTATTCTTAGGGTTTATAAAAGTACATCGAGTATGACTTTGGGCAAGCCAAGAGGGAATTATACTCCTCGAGAGTGGGTATCATATCCACTAAACATCTATATATTGGGGTCCTAAAATCCAATCATATCCTGAAAGTATATAGGTTGTTCCTTAATTCTGAGCATTGGGCTATATCTCTATACTACCTCTAAAAGTCAATATGGTCATAGGTGGATAACATATCCTATCAATCTAACATTTACGTAAATTAGGCATCCTTCCATCAATCTCTACTCGCTCTAATATCTAAGACTTAAGTTTAGCTAGTAGGCAATCCCCCTCATCATATTGGTCTTTCTTAAATCTAGTTCTCATATCCTCTAAGGTAATCTAAGTATGTCCTGACATTTCACACTTCCTGTAAGGATCGATGGAGAAATAGTAGGGTTAATATAAGCACTATAAATATGACATGTTGTGATATAATTAGTGTTTTATCAATGGTTAACCCAAATGGATAGAATCTAGCTTATACATGGTTTGACTCAATTTGTCTACCTCTAATGATTTTTCAAGTTCCCAAATTATCTAAATTACTAATGAGGTAATTCAACCTCTTAACCTTATGGAACATGAGTAAGGGAGAAACTCCATGATACCTCATACATAAGATGAGTTCCAAATTGAGTGGGAGTCCACGTGAACATCAATGGATATAAGTCACACTCACCATTTGGATCTTGCAATCTAATTCTAAAGAGGAACAAGCTCGAGTCTAAAGCTTATGTTGGTTTTATGAAGTGTATGAAAACTTGAAAAATAATATGCATATATATTCAATCTAATAAATTAAAATAAACATAATAAATAACATATAAAATTAAATAAAATGAAAAGTAAATGTTCAGAATTAAATGGCAATAAAAGAGATAAATAAATAAACTAATAAGAAAACACATGTATATAGACTTAACCCTAGCTTCTCTAGCAGAGTCATTATGTTATTGCTACATACGACGCATGCAAGGCTCTAAAATGGTCGTTGGGGGAAATAGATAAAATTTAGAGTTTTCACCTAGTTCATTAAGGAGACTAAAAATCCTAAAGCATGCACTGATTCTAGATATTCGAGAAAGGGGTTGGTTATGCCTTAGAGAAGATAGAAATCATCCTTACTATATCCTTTCAAATGAAAGTTTAACTTGACCATGTGTTCTCATAAATTCATTTCATACATTCCATTAATTGTCTAAATTATTTTCTGAGTTTTTTCGCAAGTTATTTAATGTTTATGTATGATAGTTAGGTTAGCATTGAGACTTGGATCATAAATCTTGCAACTCAATAAAATTCTCGTAAAGCGAGTTGAAACTAGTATTGTGTTAAAAATAAGTTGGTCTCTTGTTACAGGAAAACTCATTGACTCATTATTAAATTCATTTAACATTAAAATTATCATGTTAGGCCCACACCAATCCCAAAAAAAAGACACGTTTACTTTACTATTAAAATCTAAGCATAATCAAAACATGACACTAAGTAAAAAATAGTATGTTAGGTCTATATCATTCCCTAAAACTAAAAGACATGTTGACCTAACCATTAAAATTGAAGTTTAAACAAACATTGATGCTAGCACGATGCAAACGCATCAACTTATTATTGTAATTATTTTAAAGTTAAAAACATCATGCTAAGCCTATGTAAATCCCTAAAAACTAGGATACATGTCAACTTAGCTGTTAAGAACCAAGTTTACTCAAAACATATAGCTAACTTGATGAAAAACTCATCGACATAATTTGTATTCCTTTTTTTATAATAAATATTTACACGCAAATGCATATATAAAAAGGTGAAAGAAATATTTTATGAAACAAAGCTAAAATGAATGTGAAGCTAATTAAAACTTTTAAAAAAATAAATTACATGAGAGAATAGTAACCTATTTTCAAAAAAGAATTTTTACACACATATGTGTGTATAAATAGGCGAAAGCACACTTTTAAAAAAGAAAGATAATGTAAATGTAAAGTTGATAAAAAAAAATACATGGATGAATAGTATAATATGCATTTAAAAAAAATAATAGTAAACTTGTGCAATCTCGCGAGAAGAGAAGAGAAGAAGGAAAAGAGATTAGAGCTTACGTCAAAGTAGTTTCAGACAAGGGACAGGTGTTAGGGGTGTTACTAGTAGCAAATAAGAAGGCTTATAGTGAAGAGGGGGGGTTTTGGTGGTTTTTCTCCCTAAATTTTGATCGGAAAACTTGTTTTTTTTCTTCTTTTTTTCTTTCTCTTTTTCTTCTTTTTTTTTACATCCTAGCTCATACAAACTCCATTTTTTTCCAACTCAAACACTCTTTTTTTTCCCCTTTTTTCTCTCTATTTAGGTTTTTTTTTTCTCTCTCTCTCCTTTTCCTTCTAACTTCTTTTTCCCCCTCCTATAACACCTCCTAGCTAAACTAACTTTAAAAACTCTCTCTCTCTCTCTCTCTCTCTCTCTCTCTCTCTCTCTCTCTCCAGGCTCTATTTTTTCTCTTCTTTTTTCTCTCTCTTCTTCTTCCTTCTCCTGGTTCACACAAACTTGTAGCTCAAACAAAACTAAAAAATTCAGCTTAAAACTCTCTTTTTTCTCCTCTCTCTCTTTGACATTTTCTCTCCAACTCTATTTCTTCTTTCTTATTCCTTTTCTTTTAATTATAGAAAGGGAAAAGCTTTTAGTAGCTCTCTTAGGTGGCTTGATTAGGACTCCTGGTCCATTGGGAAAAATCTATCCCTAAATGTCACTTTTTTATTGAAAAAAAACATGATTGGGTGGCTTACTTTAGTATCTTTTTGCAATAGTTTTAGACGTCTTTTTGACATGGGGATGAGTGGTGGTGAGATCTGAGATGTCAAGAATGGAGGTGATGGTGTTTTGGTTATGAAATGAAGTGCAAGTGAGGAGATAAAGTGCAATGATTTAAAGGTGATGGATGGATAATTATATAGAAAAAAGAAGAAAATGGTGGTTGTTGCATGCACCTAAATGACATTGTATTGGTGTATGTCTTTACTTTTATTCTTTGTATGAAATGACATCATATTGTTTATGTGCAAAACAACATCATTTCTTTTAGGAAGGGAAGTTCTTGTTTTTTCACGTCGATCCTCTAATTTTGTTGCCTTTTTCATTAGGTCCAAGGAATTGTTTTATTTGCGTAGCTAATTGTACTTATTTTATTCAAATTTCTTTCAATGTAGTTCCTAATTGCTTATTTTCACAACCTTCTCATTCCTCCGTCTCTTCCAACTCTTCCAATTTTGTCCTCGAATTTGCATTGTCATTTTTTTGCCAATTGCACCTTTTTTCTCGTTATTTCTTTTAAGTTTTCCCATAATTGCATATTTTTATAGCCCTCTCATTCTTTCTCCTTTTCCAATCTAGTCCTTGGATCTTCATTTTGTTATTTTTGGCCAATTACACCTCTTTTCACATTATTTCTTTCGATTTCACCTCTAATTGCATTTAAAAAAAATAAAATTTCTTTTTTATTTATATATTTTTCTTGTTTGCATAAAAAAATGCAAAAACTATTAAAAATAATAACTAAAAGTGTGATATATATATTGCAGTTTTTATTTCTTCTTTGGGCAAGAAATTTTGTTGTTTATTTTTTTTTAGAAGAGGGTAAAAATTGAATTATGTCAACAACCATACTTTATAAAACATAAAACTAATGGCCCAAAAGGAAAAAATAAAATTTCTTTTTTATTTATATATTTTTCTTGTTTGCATAAAAAAATGCAAAAACTATTAAAAATAATAACTAAAAGTGTGATATATATATTGCAGTTTTTATTTCTTCTTTGGGCAAGAAATTTTGTTGTTTATTTTTTTTTAGAAGAGGGTAAAAATTGAATTATGTCAACAACCATACTTTATAAAACATAAAACTAATGGCCCAAAAGGAAAAAATACTTGATAAGTTTAAAATATTTCATATAAGATTTGTGCTTGCATGTTGTGGAAAATTTTTATATTGCTCAGAAAATAACTAGTGCTATCTTATTAATTTTTTCATTGATCAATCTTGAAGAAAAAAATAAAAACAAATAGAAGAGAAAAAATTAAAACTCATGACCTATCAAAAATGATAAGAATATCTTCACTTGGGATTTTTTTTTTCTTCTAGTTATATCTATTTTTTTCTTTAAAGTGGACATAAAAAATAACTAATAAGATATCATTAGTTACTCACCAAGCACCATAAAATTTCTTGCATGTTTTTTTCTCTTTTCTTGTATAATACTTTTAAGAATATTTTTAACTAAATTCTAATTCTTAAGAAAATATTTGATAAATTTCCATGGATTTTGGCTTTTTTAATTCAAATTTTATTGTTTCTTCATTTTTATATATGTATATTTGTTTTTTAGATAATGATTGTAGAAGTCAATATACATATTTTTGCCATATGTAACACGATTTATCAAAATTTATTAGCATGATAGAAAACTTAACGAAAACACATATGTAAAGATAGAATTCATTAAAAAAAAAAATTAAATGTACTGTACAAAATTCATAAAATATAAGGGTAAAATGTGCCATTAAACCACAAATTAACTATTCTTAATTATTAATGCCTTTTTTCTTTTTCTTTTTTATCTTCCTTGTATTTTGCTTCCAAGCGAAGTGTGATACCAAATGCTTGGGATTCAAATGTGTTTTGATGGTTCATCAAATCATACATTAATCTAGAGTTGTTTCTTGTTTAATATTCATTATTATAGTGTCAATTTGCATAATGATGAGAGATTTTTACAATAAAAATTGTCTAAATAAAATTTTTATTTCGATTAGGATTTATATAAGTTATATTAGTTCGAGAATATTATTCGCATAGAATAAAACAAAATCAACGGTTTTTTCTCCCATGGTGAATAATAATTACCTCAATCAAATTTATTTATTCATTCATTGTTTTTTCTGTGAATGAATTATTTAGACATAAATATAGTATTAATTTTGTGTAATTAATTGAACTGTAGCGGTCACCGAAATCGCTTGATTCTCGGCTCACCAGCCGAGTGGACGTTGAAGGTAGTATGACTGGACTGCCTGACTGACTCAGTTAGGCAGCAGATAACAAGGCGGGGCGTGCGGTCATTACGGTGGCTTCTCCACATCCGACTGCAACACATCGGGGAAATCTTCTTATCCTAACCACTCAAATTTCATCTTCTCGCACCCCGCCCATGTTCATCAGATATTATTGCTCATGGAATTATTACTAAGTGTGTACTAAATCTAAAAGGAGTTATGAGTTCACTCGGCAATGAAGTGTTGGTGAAATAAAAAACCAAAAAAACAAAAGTAAAAGATTACTCGTCTTCTTATGCTTACTGAAGTCTTTTTATTATTACTCGTCTTCTTCTATTTTATTCAAAGTAAAATATGAAAATCAGACATAAACTTCAAAAAAATTACTGAATTGAGTAATTGTGAAACATTAGTAACTACTCAATTGAAGATTAATATATAGGTTATGTCCTAAATTTAACTTATCTGCAAGAAATACTAAAGTTAGAAGGAGTTTGTGAATGTGATGTTTATTGTTTTTTAAAAGTATTTTTTTGTTTGAAAATATATTAAAATAATATTTTTTATTTTTTAAAAAAATTATTTTTAACACACATTAAAATAATAAAGTGTTGGTGAAATAAAAAACCAAAAAAACAAAATTGTTTAAGTTTGGAGTTTATCCTATAAACTATCTTCTTCTTTTCAAAACAACGTAAATTACGTTATAATCCTCAAGATTTTATATTTAGGTTGTTGCTCACTAGTGTAATGATGATTTTATATTTTTCATAAAAAAAATAATTAAATTATATATTAAAGGTATTATGATCTTTTTACAAGACTCATTGGTTATTATTAGATTGATCGAGAAAAATCAGTTTTTTCATATTTTTAAAGTATGATGAGATAACTAAATTATTTTTAAAAATAAAAATTTTAAATCTAAATCTAAGGGTTTTTTTTTGTATTTTTATTCTAGTTTGTTAATTATTATTAGGTTGACGGAATGACAATTTAATATTTTAATAAATATAAAAATAATTAAAAAACCAATAGTTGATGGCATGTACGACGTCTTCTAATGGCCAAAAATTCATTTTCATTGTGTTGTTGGAATCGTCACAGCGTTCTTTTCTAGTTGGGGCGGCGCATGGTGGTGTTGGTGGGGTGATTTGTCGCCGGCGGTGTTTTCTTTCTTTTCTATATCTCTCTTTTCTCTTCTCCTCTCAAAATTTATGTTGGACCTTCAAAATTTCAAAGGCATACTTTTATTTATGAGGATTTCAACTTCAGTCTTTATTCTTTTTTTTTTATTTTTTTCTTGGTTTTTTTTGTAAAATATTGATTTGTTTTCAATTTCATCTTTCAATCCCTTTTTTATATGTTATATTTTCTAATTTGATCCTTATTCTTTTGATTTTTGATTCTTTTGTTAAATTTATTTTTCTTTTCAATTTCACCATTCAATCAAAAGTTTACATTTGTCCTCTAATTTATTTTTATTTCAATTTTGATCCTTGTTATCATGATTTCTATTTTTTTTATGGATCCTTTTGTATAATTATTTTTTTTTTCAATTTCATCCTTCGATAATTGATTGTTTGGGAATTAGGCTTTGTAGTTTTTCCAGATATGGTGCTTTCGGTCTAAAAACTTGGGTCACAGATTTAAAAAGTTAATAAGAGTTGACATCGTTTTTTTTTTTACTTATTTTCTTTTCAGCTTTCATCATTTAACATTGATTTTTTTTTTAAAAGAAGGTTTTGTGATTTTCTTTGTTTTTTTTTATTGAGTTATTTCGATCTCATGACCTGTGTCGCGGGTTTAACAGGTTAACACGGGTTAGCTCAGCCTTTATATATTACATGGGTTACAAGTTTGTCATACTAATATTTTCCTTTTTCATTATGTATTTGATAGACTAAGAATTGAGTTACATCATTTTTTCTCTTTTAAAAAAATATTTTTTTCTGAAATTATCATGATCATTTTTTTATTTGGTTCATTTGTTGTCATTATCTATGTTTTTTTATCATCTCACTAAAACAAAACCAATTCATTTATCTAATTGAATCTATAACTGAAGTCACAGATTTTTCTTTTTAATTTTTTAAAAACACGTTTACAATATCTAAACATACTTTTTACTTAAAATAATAATAATAATAATAATCTTACCCTGCAGCGTAGCTCTAATCCACAACTAGTAATTTATGAAATTTATTCAAAGAATGCCATGTGTTTATTCGAAGAAAACATTTCAAATTTATAAGAGAACTAATACTAATAAAACAACAACATTAGTTAAATGAAATCCTCATTTTATTTTGGAAAATTATTAGTTTTTTGTTTTTGTTTTGTTTTTTAAAAGTTAACTCCAGAATCTCAATGAAAAACATAAAAATAAGAATTTTTTGGTTTTAAGAAATAATTTATTAACTATATTAACTTCCAGCATGCCTATTAAATAGTTAAAGTATTAGCTTGGAAGGGTCCCTCGAACCAACATGTCTAGATTCATGGAATAAAAAAAATAAAAAGAAATATTTATTATTCTTTTATAAACAGACATTATTTTTTTTATTTATAAAATAAAGAGTCACGTACGTACGTATTAATTGCTTTTATTACCCTCTAAACAACCTTTGAGGATACACTTGGTGATGGTTTGCATATCTTGAACTGCTTTCACCGACAAATACAATTAATACACAATAAGATTGCAATGAAAAACAATATTATATATTAAGATATTTAGCGCATAACAAAGATAAAATTACATGTTAGTGGTCTCATTATCCTTTCAAAATTAAAATCTAAAGATAAAATCCATAGTGATGGTTGATTTTTCATAGGTTGATTTTTGGATAATAAAAAAATTAAGCAAGACAAAAAAAAAAAAACCAATATAATTAGGGTTTTTAAGAGCATTTACACTAAATAAAGTCAAATATTAAGAAATTTCATTATTTTTTTGTCAACATCCTAATATAATTTTATCTTTAAAAAAATGGTTTGAAAATCTTTTTGCATCCAATAAAATTATGCACCAAGCAATTTCATTCAATGTTGTCAATTCTGTTTAGGTAGGTGTTTTGTTTTTTCAATTGGAACTTCATAATTTGCATTATCTTTTCGATCAACATCCAAGAATAATTTTCAATGACAATTAATTTATCTAAAGTTGATATAAAGATAATAAAAATCTTAATACATAATATAGAAAATTAAAAAATAACATAAACATAACAAGCCAAAAGCAACATTAATTTCAAAAATCTCTCTACATGTTTTTACCATTTTTGCTAAAGTTTTTTTTAACCCCTTTTTTTATTCATCTAGCACGTGTGCACACACTTCTTTTAGTTGCTTGGGAAAGGGGTGAGAAACTCTTGTGTTCATTAAATAATTGTGAAACATTAGTAACTACTCAATTGAAGATTAATATATAGGTTAAGTTCTAAATTTAACTTATCTGCAAGAAATACTAAAATTAGGAGTTTGTGAATGTGATATTTATTGTTTTTTAAAAGTGTTTTTTTTAAAATATATTAAAATAATATTGTTTTTTATTTTTAAAAAAAATTATTTTTAACACACATTAAAATAATAAAAAATTATTAAAAAAAAAAAAACACTGATTGAAACACTGTTACAAACAACCTCTGAAAACTTGACAAGAGTGTCCTGTAGTTGCCTTGCTTTTAGAGCGGTCCACATACTCTCATAAAACTCGCGAAATATCACGATAGGTAAGAAGACCAACATCAACAACAGCAACATCACTTCTTTAATTAATTAATATAAAGAAGATTTATCATTATCCCATTGAATAATGAGAAAAAGGAATTCAATGAAGAAATATTTTAATTAACTTAATCATAAGAATAAAAAAAGGAAATTGGACAGGTTCCTTAAAGATCTTTGTTGTTTTGCTGGCTTCCGAGGATACGCAGAGTTCTCTTCAGATCCGAAGAAAAAGGTGAAAGAAATATAAAAAAGAAAGACATGAAAGACTTCTATAGCCGCTGCAATTACTTTACTACTGCCACTCCTTTCGGCCTTGATTTTTTTTCTTTATTGGGTGTGTGTTAAAAAGGCCTTTTTTCTGTTCTTTCAAAGCAAAAGGGTCTGAGCGTCTCTCCTTTTTGGACTCTTGCATGATCCAGAAAGAAAAGTTTGGTCTTTCTTTCTCTGATGACACCTTTTTATCTGCTTCTTTGTGTGCCATGATTTCTTGATTGAAGATTCATTTTAGAGGGTTACTTCACGACTTCTTTTTTGTCTGCTAAATTTTAGCAGCAGGATTTTGAGGATATGCTGGGAGAGTTTTCTCTTTTTAGTTAGTTACTGATATTTTCTCCTTTTGGTTTCAAGAATTTGTGGGATAGAGAACAGGATTGCGGGTATAGTTTTTTCTTTGCTTTTAGTCTCTGCGAATTCAACAGTTTCTTTTAGTCTTAAGCTTCAATCCAATCGTTTTGGACTAGCTGTTCAAGGAGCAAAGTAGAGATTCTTGGAGTTTTGTTTTTGAAGTTTTAACGAGGAAAAAAAGGAGTTGCAAGTTGGGTTCTCTTTGGCTGCAAAGAAAAGGGGTTTAGAGATGAGGTAGCCGTACAAGTTGAGAAGTTTTGTTTCTTTAACAATGTTGATATTTTCTTGGAATTGAGATCCCACTCTTGGATACAGCTGCTTCCTGTGAGAATCAGAATTTAGTGTGGGAGGAAAAGATTCAATTTTCTCTATATGCAGCAGCAGAAATAAAGATTTGTCAAATTTAGACTCTCCAACTTCTTGATCATTGTGTATGCTTTTTAAGGTAATAACTCCCTCGGATTGTACTTTATTGCTCTTCTTTTTTGAAAGATTAATCTTTTCTTTTATTTTTACCAGCAATTCCTGATTGTTTCATGTTTTGTATTTCTGTGGCTTCTACTAAAGAAATGATAACATTCATGGAAGCAAAAGATAAATTGAAGGAAGAAGCTGACAAGTGCTTAGATTCTCAGTTATGGCATGCCTGCGCCGGTGGCATGGTCCAAATGCCAGCGGTGAATTCTAAGGTCTTCTACTTCCCTCAAGGTCATGCCGAGCATGCTTGTGAGCCCGTTGATTTCAGGAACTTGCCCCGTGTTTCTCATATTCTATGCAGAGTCTCGGATATCAAATTCATGGCTGATCCTGAAACTGATGAGGTCTTCGCTAAAATTAGGTTGGTTCCAATTAATTCTAATGAACTCGATTTGGATGACCAAGAAGTTGCAGTTAATGGTGGAATGGAAGCCGCGCAAGACAATAATAAACCGGTTTCTTTTGCTAAGACACTGACTCAATCTGATGCAAATAACGGCGGAGGTTTCTCCGTTCCAAGGTACTGTGCTGAGATGATTTTTCCACGGTTGGATTACACAGCAGATCCTCCCGTGCAGACCCTTCTTGCTAAGGATGTTCACGGTGAGACATGGAAGTTTAGGCATATCTATAGAGGGACACCGAGAAGGCATCTTTTGACAACTGGATGGAGCCCATTTGTGAATCATAAGAAGCTTATTGCTGGTGATTCTGTTGTTTTTTTTAGGGCAGAAAATGGAGATCTTTGCGTTGGTGTTCGAAGAGCTAAGAGGGCGAGTGGTGGTGGACCTGAGTCCTTGTGGAATCCGGCTGGTGGGAGTTCTGCAGTGTCTAGTGGGGGTTTTGGTGCGTTCTTGAGGGAAGATGAGCATAAGTTGATGAGAAGCGGAAGTGGTAATGGCATTGGTTCAAAGTCAAACGAAAGTTTGATGGGACAAGGGAAAGTAAGGGCCGAATCGGTTATTCAAGCTGTTACTCTTGCTGCAAATGGTCTGCCTTTTGAGGTGGTTTACTACCCTCGAGCCAATACTCCCGAGTTCTGTGTGAAGGCCTCTTTGGTAAAAACAGCAATGCAGATCCGGTGGTGTTCGGGCATGCGGTTCAAGATGGCCTTTGAAACTGAGGACTCTTCCCGGATTAGTTGGTTCATGGGTACTGTTTGTTCTGTTCAGGCTGCTGATTCTCTTTGGTGGCCGCATTCACCATGGAGACTTCTCCAGGTATTCTCATCTCTTAGTAATTTTGATTGCTGAAAAGGAGTCTCGTTTATGTTAGTTTAAACTACTCTTTTTTATTACCTCTGTGGTTGATATCTTTGTCCATGTGGGTTTTCTCTTGTTCCATTTGTCTATTCTTCTGCCAATAAGACTATCAAGTTTACAAAATAAAAGGGACTAATGTTTAGCATACTGATACTTGGATAAACCTTAAATGCTTGCATGCATACCTTTAATCTTTTGTCTCTGAGTATCTGGTATGTGTTCTGCTCGAGTATTCTGC
>Ga0325411_1004645_pt1 | contig 15348 bp, 8 predicted proteins | sample PopdelMetagenome_13_FD_206181 | JGI IMG/M metagenome (GOLD analysis project Ga0325411, IMG submission 206181) | Populus deltoides microbial communities from Bellville, Georgia, United States - Xylem-PdIQD-R4 | ecosystem: Host-associated > Plants > Phyllosphere > Stem > Wood/Secondary xylem... | reverse complement strand
TTTTTGATGGAAAAACATTTTTCGCAAAGCAAATGTACCTTAACAGCGACTCGTAAGCTTGGTAGCACCCCTGAGCAAAGATCATCTGCCACCACCTCCCATACCGCACCAACCTAGTGATGGCCTATGGGCTAGCAGTGTGAGTTTTGTGGACATTTGAGGTTCACACGTAGAATAGCCGGGCAATACAAATTTTGTACAGAATTACAAGGGACCTGATATCCATGGCAGCAAAATTAAGCCCATCTGTATTGTTAAACTCAGGAGTCAGAACCTTTATCCTACTACTAGCTAACAGGTAAAACTACCCTTTTAGAGGGAGGGTGGCATCTTAGGTGTGCTAAAAAGAGGAAAAAAGTGAAAACATATATTTCTATATATATTGTTCAGAAACACACTGGCACTCTATTTTCTTTTTGAAGAACTAGAGTTAAAAGGAAAAAAAATAAATTGAAGCGTTATGCTCGAATACAATTTTTTTTATTTAGAAAATTGAAAAACTACTTTTTAAATTTTTAAAATTTATACCGAGTTTAAGAAACATGTTTTAAAAATTCTTTGTTGTTTTTTTTTTATACAATTTTTCATCATTTTTAAAATGAAATATTACATACAGGCACTTTTTAGTTTGTGATGTAAAAGTTTAAAATTATATATTTCTACATATTCATATTTAGTTAGTTAGTTTCATAAATTTAATTTTTATTACAAATATATATAGTATAAATATGTTTTTAGTTAACAATATAACTTCTTCATGTAATTTTTAATTTGAATGAAACAAAATTAATACTCCACAATAAAATTATCACAAATATAAAATATTAAAATGACTATTATAAATTATGGTTTTGATTCTTAGTGAAAAATAGTTGTAATCTTTAAGTGTTTTTATCACTCTGAACAAATATTTTTCATATTTTTATTGAAAAAACTCCAAATAAAAAAAGAAGATAAGAGTCATCTCAGTTTTTTTTCCTTCCTGGCATGTGACTGGCAAACTGGTCCTTAGATTGATTCCCACCTGAAACAGGGTTTGTTTGTTAGGATGGAGGCCAGTGGGAGAAAAGATGCCTCATCGTGAAAAGAAGTAACTCTGGGATTGGACAGCACGGAGGAGATGAATTCACTCGTAACCATCACCAAACAGCTGATGCCAACAGCGCTATATTTCATGCATTGGGCAACGGTGGGTTCTGGGATGATTTAACCCATCGGGTCATTAACAGTGCGGTGTAATGGAAAGCAACAAGCGCATCGCTATCATTTTAAGAACTTTGATTGGACTGAACTGATGGGATGGGACCGATAAATGCAAGAAAACAACTTCTTGTTTTATAGGCTGTTTTTACTACTGTTTATGTTATTAATACTCTCCACGGCCGTGGCTGTGAATGCTGTGTTTGTGTAGCAGCAGAGCTGAATTAAAGGTTTGCTTTCGCCGACAAAAGGAATCAATTCACGGCCACTTCAGATATATTAAGGACATATATGCTCTTCTTTTCTTTTCTTTTTCTCTGCTGCGTTGCCACCCATGTATGTGGTTATATGACCCTCTTTATTTTCTTTACCAGATCATATATATAATGTAGGCAGTCTCTCCACCCTTTATCGAGCCAACTTTCCGGTGATCAGCAGACAAATTGCACTAGCAAGAGTTTTGTTTAATGTATACATGAATCCCAAACACTATGGTTAGAACAGCTTATTGATCATAATTAAGTCCCACCATTAACTTAAATGTTCTACCTATTTTCTCAGGAGAGGAGCCTGCATGTATGTATACAGTACAAATTATTGCAATACTTCAACAGGAATTTTACCAGTGCTTGGGCAGTTCTGTGTGTACGAAATCAGAATATTGATGGCATTCACTATTCATTTAGCTTAATGAGGACGAGAAACTTGCATCTGCAGAACTAGATATACCAAACAATGAAACGGCTATATATGACCTGTTATAGCTCAGCTGATGATATATCACGTGGTTCTTTTTTGGGTAATTTTTTCCATATCCTGAAGGGTATTCTGCAATTTCATACCATTTTTTAGAATGAAGGCGGAAATAAGAAGAAGAATAAGAAGAAGAAGAAGAAGAAGGAACGAACTGAATTAAAATCCAGGTTTTATATTTATCACCTGTCAAGATTGTCGAAGAATAAAATCAACCTTTTCTATCTGAAACAATAAAAAAAACTGGAGGAAAACTTGTTGAAGAATAAAATTATTATCATGAGCCTATAATTTGAGATAAAAAAAATGTTTTTTCAAAGTTATAATTTTGTTTTATTAATGTGGGTGTCCGGGCAGCTTAGACGCACCTCGACTAATTTTACAGGCCCTGAAATTAACGATTATGTAAGCCTCCAATAACTATTATATTAGCAATCATAGGACTCGAACCTGAAACCACAGTGAAAATGAAAAATAAAATTTTAAATTTATAAGTTATGTCTGCTTCATAAAATAGTTTTTCAGTTTCCATCTCTAACCTTTTTTATTTATCATAAAGATATTTCTCCATGAAAAAATGAAAAACGTATTTATTAGTTCATATTTTTTAAAATAGAATAAAAAAAAATTATTTAGATTATCTTAAAAATAATAAAAAAAATGAATATAAAAATTAGGTGAACCAAACATGGCCTTTATTTTATAAATATTTTATACATATACATAAATATTTAATTTTTTAATAGGATTGGAAAACTAAAGTAAATCCGAGTCTCCAAAAAGTTTATTTATTTAGCTAAGCATATTTTTTAAAAAAAATATCTTGAAATTCTTTTTTCAAAAAACTAGAAAATTTTCTACACGTAGACACATCCATATGTTTTCCACACTAAGAAAACTTTCCTTCCGGTCACTTTCCCTCGTCGCAAACAAGATTTTTTTTTTTTCGAGATTTGTGTTTTATTTTCTTCATTTTCATTTTCCTAACTAAAAAAAAATATGTTAGAATGATAAATTTAAATGAATCACAATCTCAACTTAATAGTTTAAATTATTTGGTAAGATTTCACGACATGATTTATATTATTTTTCTAACATATCCCTTCAAATAAAAATTATTTGCGCTTGAAACTTGCAAATATTCATATTATTTTATGTTTAATTTTTATCAAATAAATAGAGATGATGAAATTCAAACTTGTGACCGCCTGATCATCAAAACTATAATATTATGTCATAGAATTATCTCAACTAAAAACTTTAAACTTTTAAAAAAAATTCAGAATATAATTTATATTATTCTTTATATTTTATAACTCTATAACTTGCAACAAGACTTCCTTACTTCAAAAGTATTTTTTTAGTTCAGTTCACTATGTAAATTGCTGCATATCAAAATATCAACGTTAATCAAAACGAATTTTACTATATAAAAAAAAAAACACAAAGGAAGTGAGCATTTTAATTGATTAGAGCGACATCACCTCCAAGAAGGCGTTTCTAGTTATGTTTTAAAGAGTTTTTTTTAATTAAAAAAAACTAAATTGATAATATTTTTTAATATACTAATATTAAAAATATAAAAAAAATACCACTATTAAAAAATTCATTTCAATAGATTTTAAAAAATATTCTGCCCGTGAAGATTATGACAGTGAATACCAGGCTTATCAGCCTTAACTCAAGGAAGAAATAAAACGAAAACAAAAGAGAGCTGGTACACGTGTCAGATTTTGTGTGGACCATGCATAAGTGGTCCCGTAGTGGGGCTAGCCTTTTGCTGAGTTCTGTTCTGTGGGGCGTGGAGTGCCACTCCCAAGAGTATACTCTCTGATGTAAACAGAAGATATTGAAAAGATCAATGGCTGGCTGGAGCGTCATCAGATATAATGTTTGTTTGTTTTACAGTGAGCGAGAGACAGAGCCGACGGGACAAAAGGGAAACTCGAAAGACAGACTCCACTGTCTTTACTTCATGACCCATATTTATCTTTCCCTTTTCCCTGTCTCATGAGCTCAGTAGTGTCTCCATTCAATTGGGTTTGGGCTGGCTAATCCTGGCTGTTAAATGAGCTGGTTGGTTTTTATGGACCATTTCTTCTCTTTCCGGGTCCTACAACTGTACTCTTTTTTGTTTTTCTTGGTATTTATGTCTCAAAATCAATTAAATTCAAAAGTTTGTATTGTTAGATGAATTTTAGGATATAATTTATATTATTTTTTAATATATTCTTTCAAGTGAAAGCTCATTGAACTTGAAACATACGCGGTCACAATTTCATGTGCTTAAATTTTTTATCAAATAAATAAAAATGATAAGATTTGAACTTGTAATTGTTTGGTCATTAAAACTCTGATGCCATGTCAAAAAATTATCTCTTAGATGAAATCTCATAATATAATCTATATTATTCTGGAATATTTTCTATCCGGTGTTTGTTTCTTTTAATTTCTCTGGCACATAACATGAAGGTTGCATGGGCTGTATTTTTTTCTTTCCTTTGGTTCCTGATCAGGTGATCATCGTCGCACATTTCCTGAAGTCTTTTAACCACTTCCATCCATCAAGATGTAATAATTAGTACAAATCGTATCTTAGCAAATATAATTTACCAATTTAATCTACTTGGTTGGTATCTTAAGGGAATAGTTTTGCTTCTTCGCGGAAAATAAGTAAAGATAAAGAATGGCGCTGTTTGTGCAAGTCTCTGCCATTCAGAAAACTTCCTGCCAAACAAGAACATGCGTCATTGTTCATTGACAAAGAAATGCACAACTCTTGGTTTCTTGTTTTGCTACGAGGAGGAGGTTCTTAACATCATGCAAGTTCTAACCGTTGGCATCTAGCCAACTAAAGTGATAAATGGGCCGCGCTACATTTGGAGCTAGGTGCTGTTTGTATTGATGCCAGTCATTAATTGAAGAATTCATAGCCCTAGACAAAAATCAGCAGTAGAACATTAGCTTCTTTAAATTTTCACTGAGCTTTGGTAGAGGAGCTGCCTTTGGTGGGGCTGCTCTTGAGATTGTAGAAGCATTTCTCATGGAGGCCATGCACTCTGATCGCTCAAGGTAAAGTCTGCCTCTATATGCAGCCAAGTGAGCATAGTAAGCTGGAGGCACTAAAGAAACTGGCTTGGTGCACCTTACAAATGTGTAGCACAGATTGTAAACCAACTTCTGTAGTTCATCAGAAGTGAATTGGTTCTCATCCCACAGGACATGGTAATGTGTTGGCCTGCTTGTACCTTTCACTCCCCAATGGCTGCATAGATAGAAATCAAATTCCCTTGGATGTGTAATCACAGTGTCCACGACAGTCCCAGGGGGTATATTTTCGTCAGAAAACTGGTTCTGAGTTGAAGATGGATCAGTTTCATTCGGAAACAACCTTGTGTGATGTCTCTTCTGGACTACTGCAAAAGTAATGGGAGGTCTATAACCAGGGAATCTAGAACAAGCTTCTCTAATGGCTTGCAACTCCTCTTTAAGGACCTTATAAAATTGGGTTTCGCTTACCCCGTCCCTAAAGAATATAATTCTTTTGGGAAGTTCATTCAATTCTTGGTAAAAGTCGTCTAGTAATTCTTTCACCATTTCACCAAGGTCTTGGATGATTTCTTGTCGATGTGTTTGCGACCTCATTCTTGAGACATACTTGTTTGCTGCAGGCCAGTTCATGCTACCAACCACAGCAGCAACAGATGGACTGATATCGTCGAGCGGGTGAGGATGAGTCACATCAGCTCCCATGAAGATCACAGGTTCATTGGAACGAAGGAGGCGAGGAATCTGAGAGGGTAACGAATTGTACAAAGCAACTGTGCACCCACCAACTTTGGCATTGATCTTGAGAGCCAAATTAGCCAGAAATTGTGAGCTCAACTTGCCAAGATTTGAATACAAGCAGCATTGGGTTACGACACCAACACCTGTCTCTGCTATTCGCTTCAAATCTGCGTACCCTTTGTGTTTCTTCTCCATTACGCATATAAGCAGCTGGAGATTGTTTGATGCGGCGCTGTGGATCTTCTTGAGTTTTGATTCCAGAAGGGAGACGTTATTTAGCACCTGAGTTGGCTCATATTGAGGTTTAATCATTGTGTTCTTGTCAAGGAAGATGCCTAATTGTTCACACCTTTGAGATAGCTGGTTTATGAATTTTGGAATGCTGGACTTCTGATCAAGGGTGCCCCCAAAACTTATCAGTGCCCACCTTTGGATTCTAGTTCCTTCAAAGACATGGCTATCCAGCAGGTTCCACTGGCAATCATGGCGAGAAGGAATGAGATCTCTTACATGGCCACCATCACCAAGTCTCAGTTTTGGAGGTTGAAGAATTCTGCCGCTCAATCGTGTCATTTCTCTTGAAATATGGAGTTTGAATTCTCTTCCCTGGCTGCCACTGTTAAGAAAAAGGTTTACGAAGTTAGAAACAAATGAGTGAAGAATCTAAAAAAAACTAAAGACCGAGTGAAAATATTAGTTTAAATGAACTTTCAAGAGACTCAAGAAAAACTTTCGCTGGAGCATTCTTTTAGCACTTTTGGAATCACCTTGTTGGGCCAACAGATCCTCGCATGACTCCATCTATGATGGCTTTTCGTTCTTTTGGTCTTTGGCAGCCCATCTTAAGTATTCTTGCAGTCTGATCATCAGAAAGCTTCCCGAGAAACTTCTGGCCTTCACAAATCATACAGAGTTCCATAGGAAGATAACATGGTTTGCTCCTACTAATCTGCAAGCATGGTAAGTTTCTGAATTGTATATCGTAGTTGTAGTGATCCTTGAAGTAATTCAGCAACCTCAGATTTTTTCCATCCCTGTCATAAAACCAAAGATTTTCTGTAGCTTCCTCAGTTAGGCCAAAAACCCGGTATCTCTGAACAGTTTCCCTGTGACAAACAAAGATCCTGATGTTCTTTAAGGCCTTCTCCACTTCTTTCCTTTCTTCACCAACCAAACTTCTTTTTTTCCTTTGAGGAAGGTCCCGAAGAAATTCTAGACGCTTTTGCAGGTAGGGAATTACTCCAATACTTTCATGAAAAGCAGTCACAGAGAAATCCACATTGAGAGCTAGCCCTTGTTGAGTTGGCCTTAGACTTTGAAAGAACCCTCTTAATGCAACCGCTCCACCTCCAATTTCTTTAGTTCCTCCCATTGAACTAGAATACAGTGATCTTCCCACAGGTAGACATCTCTCCATTGGACTCTCTCTCAAAACAACATCCAAAGCATGCAGATAATCCTGAGGCAGAGGGATCCAATCATCGCCTTCCTTGCTCAAGTAGCGACTCAATTCCTTGCCATCCAACTTCGAAACAAGCTTGATATTTATTCGAAATAGTTTGAGCTGTTGATGCTTCTCTTGCAAGAAATTGAATTCTCCAAAAGGCAGTGATGACTTACTAGTTGGGATTGGGAGGCTAACATAGAACTCAAGCCTATCCTTTTGGAATTCAACAGGACTGTAAAGACTTTTTCGGCCATCGTAGGCTGGAAGAGCACCAGAGAGCACAGCTGAATTTTCCTTCACCAGTTTTTGCTTGATCATCCGGGCAACCTCCCTGGAAGGATTAGGAGAAATTTCCACATTGTAATGGAAAATTCGTTGCGAGGAGTCGAATTGAACAGGGAAATGGTTGGCAAGGAGAGTAATAACTGATCCTTCTACACCACCAGAATCTGGTCTCCTTGCAACCACTAGTGATTGTGTGGTGGCACTCATGACTTTCCTTCCACCATCTCCTTTAAGAGGCCGATTCTTCTGTTGTTGAAGCCCCTCAAAAGCTGTTCATACATGGTGAAAACTATCCGTAAGTCAATGGAACTAAATTCAACCACTTGGGTATGGTTTGGTCTCATACTAGATCATCTAGAAATGGTTAAAAAGATCTAGAGCTACAATAAAATCAAGAACATTATAGCATTTGAGTCCTATTTATATAAGTAAAAGAAAAAATCTGTTTGGCAATTAGATTAAATATCTTCATTATTCTCCTTTTGTAAATAATTAGATTCCTCATTGCTGATAACTCTATACTACTTTAATGTACCCAAGGAGATTAAAATGAAAGAGCTGTCATAATTTAATAACTCGGTAGTATAAAAGCTCAAAGCAAAAGAACACAAGTACTTCTCTAGAGTCCTTGGACAGAAACAATAAATATAAACTTCCAAGGGACATACATGCATATAATGGTATCACAAGAAGAACAAGAAATAACTGAAAAAAATTACGAAACAGAAGGTGGTTTCAGATTAGTAATGTTACCTGGTGAAGTTGTAACAGCTGGGCCTTTGGTATCAGAGGAGGTAGGAGGAGCGGGGGAAGGAGGAGGGGGAGGGGGGTTATTTAGCTTGCATAAAGGTTTCTGCAACTGGGTTTTCGATATAAAGCTATGGTTTTGAGGGAGAGGCGGTGTTAGAGCAAGTTGGAGAGGTATTGGTGGAGGTAAAGGAAGAAGAGCTGGGTAGTAACCCGGGTACTGGTTATGGTTAAAGAAACCATATTGATTTGAGTATTGCAAGAGTTGGTGCTGATAGTGATAGTGATATTGATACTGATACTGATACTGATACTGGTGATAATGATGCTTGTGAGTGTTGGTCCTTCCTCTGAAAGTCCTGGTCTTGGTGGTGCATTTCTTGTTACCACTGGACTCTTCTGTCTCTTCCATGACTTCGTTGTGAGAGAGCGAAACAAAACACGGTGAGAAAAAAGGACTTTGCTTCTCATGAGAAGCAAAAGGAAAGAGAAGACATGGGCTCCTTTTGCAGATATCAATGCTAGAGTGTCTCAGAAGGAACTGTAGTTAAGGCAGAGAGAGAGAGAGAGAGAGAGAGAGAGAGAGGAGTTTGGGTTTTAGCTCCTGAGGTTCTTTGTGTCTGGTTCTGAAGAGGGGTTTAATGTTGCCGAAGTAGTGAAGTTCAAAGGAGGGTGTCTGGGCTGGCTTTAAAGAAAGTTAAAAGGCCCCACTCATAAAATGGGTAAGGATGTTTTGTAGTTATTGCAATCTGTGTGTGTACAAAGCATATCTTAAGGTTAGTAGGGCTACTGATATACCCTTTATGATGCATTGACTAGCAGTCACTCTTTTTCCATAAAACTATCCTCACCTCTCTTTGTTTTTTTACCCTCTTCTTTCCTGATTCTGATTTGAAGTCAAATGGGGTGAGGAAAAGCATACATTTTATTAGGAGGAAATTATTGTCAGCTGATAGCTACTGGACTTTCATGTCCTTTATATCTTACAATTTATTTCTTTTTCCCTTCTCCTTATTTACTGCTGAGTATTTTAGCATCATCATGTTGATCATCCTCATCATTGCCATCCACTTGCATTAGATGAATGGACTCGGACTAAATTGTAGCCATGTTTCATCTATTGGGACCACTTGGCGGACCAAAAAGTGGTGAGGGCTTGGAGACATGACAGAAGCACAAGCAAACCGAGCTACCCAGTTTACTTCTTGCTAGTGCTGTGTGCCTACTGCCTGCCTACAAGTAAAGCCCCTGTGCAAATTCAAAGAAATCCCAATTCCAGGCCCTAATTCTTGAATGGTGTGTTTATCTACCGACAATCCTAATTACACAACCAAACCAGAGGTGGTTTTTCTTCTTGAATGATGCTTACATCTACCAACAACGCTTTTATGGACTCTTTTGCAAAAGTTGCCTGGTATGGAAGGGGATATCCAGACCTCCTCATTCCTCATGATGTGTTGTGTGTCTAATATCCTTTGACATCAGTAGGGTTATTATGAATGCGAATGTTCTGTTCCTCCCTCTCCCCTCTCTTTCTGCGGTCGGTATTGAACATACATGCATGATACATAGGCGTGGGAAATCACTTATCCCCTGCCTATTCACCATAAACAAAAGCTAATTCTATCAGGCGGTAAAGATCAGTATCACCAGAACTATCCTCGAATACAAAAAGACCACCTCAACGCTGTATTTGTTTTTGTTTTTTTCTAGCCATGATCTGTTCACATGGTATTTATTCTTACCTTCGGCCTCCCCTTTTGCCTAAACTTTTGTTAACATGATTAATGGAGGTGGGGATGAGATTGGGGGCCATTCATGCACTTGGGAAGGTGGGTCTTTCCAAATATTTTTAAGGATAAACATTGTTGGAATGTGGTGATGGGACAATATCATTAGTGTGGAGCCTAGGATAATTCAAACCATTTTTTTTTCTTATAAATCTGGACCACATCATGCCCACTAGCATCGTCCACTGCTCTTGTTTATATGAAATTATGAATCCTTCAAGATATTGACAAAAACAGAAGATTGGTCAAACAATCACAGTTTCCAAGTTACAGTAAGGCAGACATGTGGCACCATGATATTCCTTGCTGAGCCTTTGTGTCACAGTGCAACTGCCTGTCTAGAGGAAAGAAGTTCTACTCAACTCGTTACTTTGATTCGGAAGTTCGTAATTATCTTCACTGAATTAGACTCCCAAAAATAATAATTCTATCACCACTCTCACCATAAAAGTTGTGATGATGGGTTTTTTAAAATCTTGTATTGCTTTCATTTCTCCATTTTCTATTATTGAGCTGAATGAAAAAGACCAATTGTGATTGGTTGCATTCCCCAAAAAACATGTTCTTACCAAGATGATTTCATAGTCTTAATAATTCTTGTTAATGTAACTCCATCCTTTTCCTCTAGGCATCATGCTTTCACACCAGAGATTAATGATTCCTAGTCTACCATATTGGCACTGTAAATCTTTTTTTTTTGTTTGACCGTTATATAAGATTAAAGAAAGTGTGCAGGTCTCAATCAGGGGGCTACGGGGAAGATAGGCCTCCTAGGAAGGAGACAGATAAAGAGAGAAAGGCATGTAAATCCAACAGTATAAACGAATCCACATGGTATAGAAAAACCGATGATGTAAGCTTTGGTAGTTAACACATGGTTTGGACCATTATCAATGTCAAAAAGTTCAGGGGTGGAAGAAGATAAGAGGTAGGCAAGAGAAGCTTTGAATGTTGATTCGGGGGCCCAAAAATAAAAGCAGGACACGATGTATTCTATGATGCAAATTAAACACGGAAAAAACCATGCAAATGGGGTTGATGAGGAGCTCTCTCTCTCTCTGTCTCTCTGAAGGAGAGGGCGGTTAGAAGATAAAGTTTCCCGATTAAGTGGCAGAAGACAATCACTTAAAAGCGTGATTATTCAAACACCCTCTGGATCTGCTAATCAGTGAGATACATGAACACATTTTTCATGAGCTGAATCAATGGTTTGGAGTAGTTCTCACTCTTTGGACAATGAGAAGACTATATTACTGCAACCAAAATGATCAAACGAAAGCAGCACGCATGGTCAGTTAATTCCAGCCACATCTTGTCCAAGATCATTGTCCAAAGGGTTAATATTTCTTTTGATGACATTTGCGTTCTCTTTCTACCCGAAGAAATTGTTCATGGAGTTGTTAGCTAGCGTGTCCTGCATCTCTAACACCTCAAAGAAATGAGGTTTTTTTTTTTTTTAACTCGTAAATCACTCATGGGCAGCATTGCTAGATCAAAACAACCTTAAGCAATCCCCATGGAGAGCTAAGGATCCTCGGGTTATATCGCTGCTTTCCTAAGCAAAACCATGATTACAGTGCCTCAATTAGAGCATTTCAATGGTTTAAACCCTTTTCATGAATGGTATAACAAAAAAATTCGAATTCGATCTAATTTCTAATCATGTATTGCTGCTGGTTCAGGTAGAGATAAAACAGATACGTGTGTGTGTGTGTGTGTTCATGACATTTACTTTCAGGCATGGCATGTTCAACATTCACGAGATATTATAATACTAAAACCAACCATTGGAAATGACAAACTGAATTCTTTTTTCTTGATCGTTAATGGATGCCAAGATGGCTCATTTTGTACCATAATGCGGTGAAAACAATCCCCACAGATGCAGTGGCCCGGCTAGTGGGTGTGGACAAAAGGGGAAAGAAATTCAAAGTTACAAAAAGGCTGGAAAAAAGAAGGATTGGTTAGATAGTTGGCCATGACGAAGGAAATAAAATGAATCTGTCTATCTCAGATTGTTTGCCTGTCATGCTAATGTCTCAGAATCTGTCACATGAATATTTGCATTTCTATTTTATGCTCCTAGATGTTCCTTTTTATCCCCACAATGTCATCACCTCTTTTAAATCATGCACCTTTGCAAAAAAAAAAAAACACAGCATTATTGAATATGCTCTGTAGCCATTAATTTAGTGTTGAACTTGGTACCAAACAGAAACATCTTAAAGTCTCTCCCTCACTTTCTCTAGCTAAAGTTGTAAAGCAAGGTGGCAACGTTCCATAAATATGATTTAGGTTAATGGAAGGAACTAAACTTTTGACAATCTGCACCAAGACTAGGAAAAGTCTTGGATCATCACATTAATTAAAGTTAAGTAGCTTCTTTATCTTACTAATTAGGTCATACAAATCTTGAGTGTACGGAAAGTTGAGCAGATTGAGAAGATCCTGCGGGAAATCTATTAGAGGATCATGACCACACGCCTAGTATCCTGACTATTTTTAACTCAAACCACCTTTGAAAAACTGAAGAGGCAGATATTAATCATGATTCAAACCAATAAAAGAAGCTATTAATGATGCTTAACCTCCCGATTGGTTTAAAAATTAGGCTTATTGATATTGCGGGAGCAATGGATATGCTCAAGCATATTGTGGAATGAGAGGACCAATCTTGGGTTTGGTTCCTCAATCTTATTGTAATTAGAATATGAAAATGAAAGTACAGTGTAATTATACAAGTGATTAACCACCTAGCTTATTTCTGGAGGCAAGCGACCTCCTTCTCCTTCTAGCAGAGCTGTTTGTTCTGCTTTAATTCCTGCACATGGGAGATACAACTCAATAATCCAAGAGGGTTAGCATACCTGGCGCCTCAAGCATGGCGTCATGCCTTCAATTGTCGCTTATTTTGTTGCTTAATGAAACATGAAGAATCCAGGCTAAGTTGCTACAAAAATAGCACCGACACTATTAGCTTATGTTATGATCAATATCCCCTAAATAATATTGAAGCAGATAGGAGGAAGATCCAGCGAGCTCCAAAGATATAATTCACAACCTTCCTTGCTCAATGAAGAGGGAGAAGAAGACGACCTTGCTGTTGGTGCATGTGGAATGCCAACGACTTCTTGGACCTCCTCTTCGACATATTTTCCCTTTCCATCCCTTTTCTCTTCCTCTTCGTTGTTATTACTGTTGATTCTAAGGTTAGAGGGCAAATCATATCCACAAGTTGCCACTGCTGGCACTCCTGATCTGAATGCCCGCCTTAAACATTCGGATACCCCGTTATAGGCATAAAGAGAAGCCGTGAACTTGCGTTCATGCTTTCATGATCTCTCCTAGCATTTGGTGGCTCGTCCCCGTTATGTTCCTGCTCCATTGGCTCCATCATCTCCTGTGCTATGTCAAATGGAGGATGGTAGCAAGATGATCCTAATGCATCATCAAATTGAAAATCAATCAGCCTCATATCAATCTCTTCTTCTCCTCTCCCTTCTTGCTGTCCACTTTGATCATTGCCATCAACATTTCTCCAGTTATCATCTACTTCAAATGCGCCACGTGTTCCTATGATCTTCTGTTGTATAACTAGATTCAAAGCAACCACTCATGTGATCACTAGTAGTCATAGTATCAGCAGTGCTATTTGCGGTATCACTTTTTTCAACAATGATGAAATCTCCAGGCATTTCGAAGAAGTGATCGAACTGATTTTCTTCCACTCCTCTTGGTTAACAGGAAAAGCGGTAGTTGGTATCAAGGCATTGTTTCTAGCTTTAAGCCTAAGTAACAGAATGTTGACAATCTTTAGGGGAAGAGCTGGCTTTGAACGAGAAGATGGGGAGCAAGGCCAGAAATTTTTGTTCGAGTATTAGCTCCACGAAGCAAGCAAGCTGCTTCGTCATAAGCTCTTGCGGCTTCCCCAGCTGTATCATAAGTCCCCAACCACACTCTAATCTCTTGAATTGTGTCTTTTATCTCTGCCACCCATCGCCCTGACGGCCGCTGCCGCACCCCAGGGTATCGTTTTCGAGCTCTCCCAACTCCATGGAGTGATTCAGCCTCCTCCATCTATCGGTCCCAAGCCATGTTTCCATCATTGCTTACCTTTTCTTCCTTCACCTCGCTTGCCTTTCTCTCCCTCACCATATTCCTGATCCTATGATTCTTCTCTAATTCAAACTCTTCCTGTTTTATTTACAAATAATGTCGAGGTTGCATGTAAGCTTGCTATTTGTGTGTTATGTGCAATGTTTTGAGACGTGTACATAAGGGCGAGGAGATGCTGTCCACTAACATTTGAGGTTTGTGAATAGCCAGGAATTATACTGCCTGTAATTACCTCGCTGTTCCATTTTATTTCGGCTCTCACTCTCTCTCCTTTTCTATATATATATATATATAAAGAGTCAATACCATACTGAGATATCAATGCAGAGCAAATTATCAGACCAGGTCAAACCTCATTCTTAATCAGTTTGCTCGATACTTAAGACCAGGTCAGACCTCATTATTTTAATATATTTTTTAAAAAAAATAATCCGAACCAAATACATTCACACGTACACCGTCAATCTTGCTAACGAGCAGCTGTTTCCCTTTTTAAAAGCCCTTGCAACCTCTTGAATTTACAGTTGATCAGTGTAGCCGGGGGCCAACTCCAGTATTAGAGCTGGAGATGTTAAAGCAGTGTAGCCTGTGTAGGGGTGTTTAAATGTAATTGAGATTTTTAATCATTAAATAAAAATTAATGGTAAATTTGTAAATAATTAAAAAAAATTATTGATTTTTTTAGTAAAGTTTTATGAACAATATTGTTAAAATTATGAGCTAAATCATATTCAACGTATATTTAAACATATATTTAACATGTGAAATCATTTTAAAAACTTCAAAATTAATAAAATAAAACTATAACCGAGTAAAATCAAGTAAAATAGATTAAAATCATGATTTTAAAACTGTTTTTATTATTTCCACTATACACGACATTTATCCTATTCACCGGCCTCTCTTTGGTCTTTTTCTCTCAGGTGTTTAACAATCAACCACCACCAACAATCTTTTTTTTTTATTTTTTTTTTCGATAATATTTTTTTCACTAGCCATCATGAGATCTAGAGTCCAAACAACGACGACGACGTCTCTCCACCGGCCATCGCAAGTTGTTCTATTAATTTATAGGCAACTATTAATTTCTAGATCAGCTACTTACTTTAACAGAAGTGAGTTTTTACAAAGACGAAAGCTTGAACTGCGTAGGAAAATTTAGATGAAAGAAACTTTTGGAAGATTAAAGAACAAGAAAGGGAAATGAAAGGAGTAGTTTTT
>Ga0325411_1004644_pt1 | contig 15349 bp, 11 predicted proteins | sample PopdelMetagenome_13_FD_206181 | JGI IMG/M metagenome (GOLD analysis project Ga0325411, IMG submission 206181) | Populus deltoides microbial communities from Bellville, Georgia, United States - Xylem-PdIQD-R4 | ecosystem: Host-associated > Plants > Phyllosphere > Stem > Wood/Secondary xylem... | reverse complement strand
AAATTCAAAATTTGCCTAACCCCATTTGAAAAACAGAATTTAGAATTTTTATTTTTCCAACCTTCTTCATGAGTGGATATTTTAAATCTAATACTTGACTTCAAACAAATATCAATGGAGTTTGGAATTCTAGTATTTTTGGTGTATACCATTTTTTCATATTCAACTATCTATATAGTTGAAGGGCATTCTTGAGTTTTGCCCTAATTTATATTTAATTAAAAAATAAAAAAGAAAACTAGGAAACTTAAAAAATTAAATATCATGAAACATAGTAGGGCTTAGCAAGCAAGTGGGTCCTACTAAGAACCAAAAAAGAAAAAGAAAAAGAAAAGAAAAATCTAGCAAAAGATACTCTCTCTCTTGGTATTTAGAAGTAGAACTCGCAAGTCTTCTCTTGTTTGCCTCTCCCTTTCTGCTAATTTAATGGCAAAGTAAAATCACACTCTTTACTCCTTCGCTCACTCCATTCAGTTGTCGAATCATTCCGGTTTTCGGACTCTCTCTTAGCCCCTCTTGCATGGTTTTCTCTCTTTAATTTCATGTAAGTACCCTCTTCTTCTATCTTTTATGAAGTTTCTCTCTTTATATGCTTCTGTTTTCTAGTTCTTAGGGTTTTTTGTTAATTCTTCTTAGTGGGTTAAGTTTTGATTTTGAGCTGATATTGTAGAGAAGTTTATGAACCTAATGATTAGCGTTCGTTTAGGGTTTATTGCCATTCTGATGCTTTAATTTGGGTTTTCTCTGTTTATTTCTTTGATGACATTTTTGGGGTTGTTTCTAGCTCATGGGTTTTGACTTTTATTAGTCTTTCTATGCAAAAGCTTGATTTTTTTGAGTCTCTCTTTGGAAAAGCTTAAAACTTTTCAATTACTGTAAACTTTAATTGGTTTTTGGATTCTGATTTTATAGAGTTGAAAAGCAAATGTTTTACTTGTTTACGGACTAAGCATGCTTTTGAGGGGTTTTCTTTGCCTGGGGCTCAAAATTTTTAGTAAGGAAAATTTTGGGTTTTAAGTGTAGATTGGGACTTGATAGGATTTTCAATTTCAAGTAAATAGGTTTGTATCGATGATAGAGAACAGTGGTTTTTGTTTTATGGAGTATTGATGTGGAAGTTCGTGTATCAGGTTGTTTAGGACTCATTTGTACAGATGTATGTAAGAAATAAATTTTCAACACTTGATTATTTTTTTTTTCCTTCCAAGTTCTTAAATTAGTTTAGATAATTGTACAGTCAAACTTTAGGGATGCTGCATGGCGATTAAACTTTAATAATGACTTAGCAATGCTTTTTCTCTCTGCAATGAATTGGGAAGAGTGCTTCATTCGTGAATTTATTCTGTGATTTTCATGTTTTATTAGTCACAGCCAATAATGTAATGTAATTCATACATCTATTGTTCAACTTTGCTTTCTATTCTAATTTTTGCACAATGAATCATCTGATATGATTGTTGAATGATTTACAGGATTTGATTGTTGTGTTAAATATGCATCTAATTAACATGTGGTGCGTGCTTAGTGTAACTATTATGACATCAGTGCTATATTCAGTATAGTTAGGTACTAAAATCAGATGATATGTCCTTTTCCTTGAGTCTTTAGGTTCTATCTTTTTTTCTAGGCTAACTGCTTACACACTAGCAGACCGCTACTAGGGTATCATACCCATATGTGCTCTAGTTCTATGCATCTCCATAGAAAACATTTACCTGATTGCTAATATCAGATATAATGTTTATGCAGTAACTCACGAGGTCAATGCGTGGAGGGATTTCCAAATTGTTCAAAAGTAACTGATGCAATTAGTTTTGTAATGGATTTCAATCCTTCCACAAGTGCAACATTGAATTTTAGCAAAAATTAATGGATCTTGGTCAATTTGTTTGATTGGAGACCATTCAAAAGGGTTTGAGATAGCATTGTAAATTGTCATCATAGTTCAAGAGTTCGTCAAAGAATCCATCTACAAAAGTAATAATCTTTGATGTCTTGAGGTCCGATGTCCATTGATGTTGTGTCGTGCAGAAGGATTAAGGGAATTAAAGTTGTAACCTTGTTATCCATATGCAAGCTACTGTGCTAAATTGATGGTTAGTGATCCATCACTGATCATCAGCAAGGCCACATTTGATTGTGGCAAATGTTGATTGCAACATCAATGTCATATTTTTTTAGCTGTAAAGGTGTAAAGAGCTTGCAATTTACACGACATGATATTTCTATATATAAAGCTGTTTGTTTGTAGGTGATTTGCCACATGGCAAACAGGAGGTCTTTTCTTTCTTTTCTCTCTCTCTATACATTATGTGATGATATGAGATGTTTCGATCATCAATTATTTGTTGTTTCAGAAAAATGGCTCATGCTTTTATGTTCCTGCACTTTCTATTTTATATATAAACTGACATGATGTTCAGTCCATGCAATGTTATCTTGTTACAGCTTTATAAGATCTTTTTTTTTTAATAAAGGAAATCTATGTATCATATTTCTGATGACTCTAGAGCGCTATTGTAAAGCTGATTAAAATTGCGCGATCATAGTTGTCTATATCACTTATGAGATTTAGCCAATCTTTGAACAAATGACAAATCGAAAGGATGATGTTTTGACAGTAAGAAATATCTATCCTATCAAAATCCTGTGGGATGTAATTTGGGATTTATATCCTCTCCTTCATGGGATATGGCCTGGTTGCATTCAAGTGGAGTCCATCTTATGTTTGCAAATGCAGGGGTGAGCACCCATTTCAAACCTGCATGCTAAGGCCCAAACAAACTCAACTCCCCTCCAAAAAAATAAAATAGTGCATATGTTGCTTGATCCCATTCTTATTTGAGCAAGGTAGTGACTGTTTTTTAGCAAATTCTTAAATGATTTTCAATGCTGTTGGTTAGATTGTTCTAACTCTGTGGATGTATATGAATTAGTGGAAACTGTATAGAATGTTGAGTGGCATTAATTAAAGGAACTTCTTTTGTTGTTTATTTATGTGTGTAATGGGTGGGTTTGCTATTTTATTAATGCCACCCACTCTTTTTTTTTGCTCTGTTTTGCTCTGTTTATAATATTCTTGTAATTTGTTTGTGTTTGGGTTCAAAAGGAAATATATTTGCTTGAGACTACTTTCTTGACGTGTTGGGAGTATTGATTTTTGAACCTGCATGTGAAATGGAAAATCTTGTCAGGATTCACTTGCTTTATATTCCTTTTCTTTTATCTGTGGGGTGTTTAGTTTATGTTATTTTTCTTTTATTTTTGAGGAGTGTTTAGTTTGTCCAGTTAGTCCAAAAACAAAAAAAATCCAATAGATTTTTCACTTGAACTTAATAAAACCAGGTTTCAATCAAACTAGCAAACTATTCAATAGAAATGTTGATCTCAATTGAATTAGGGAACTAGGGTGTGTTATGATCGAATGTTTTGGGATTTATAGGAATATGTTTGGGATCCACCAAGTAATTAGGAAATTTGAATTTTGAAGCTACTAATATGATTTTAGAGATCAGATAAGATATGGGAGGTTGGTTTTTTTTTTTATGTTTTTATCATCATCATCATCATCATCATAATCATCGTTGTTTTCTCTTTTAAGTTCTTGTAGTTTGCTGAATCAATAAGATATGGATTAAGGAGTTGTCATATTCCTCTCCTTTTTTATTTACGGATGAGCTTCCTATCTGCTTTTGGTTAAGTTATGTGAGATTTGTTTAATTTTACTTGCTGTAAGTGAGGTCAATTATTGCATTCTTCTCTGATTTTGTGTATTTAAAAAGAAGGGCAGGGGATGAGGGTTAAGCTATGTGCTTTTTACGACTATAGCTATTCTCTTTGCTTTTTACGACTATATCTATTCTATTAATGTTTTCGATAGCATGGAATTATTCATTATGTTAGCCACGTCTCAATTATATAAAACATGAATCTTGTTTAAATTAATGCTCCTTTTCTGTTCATTGGCCAGGTTGTTAACTTTTATAGCATGATATTATTAGTTTTTGTTAGCTACATCTACAATTGAAATATGGATCCTGCTAGTGATTGGATATTTTCATGCAACTTGAGAAAAAAAAAGAAGAGAAAGTAAATAGACAAGGATATATTCAATATCATCAAGATTTATGGACCTGTGGTTTTCCCTGCTCCCAGATACTCCAGTTGAATGAAAGAGGGTGGTGCTGCTTCTGTCAGAATGAGTGGGAGTGGCCGAAAACGCAGTTCAAAATGGGATTTGAAAGAAGGGTCTCGAATGTCATTTGAAGATGTGGAAGACAATACTTGGCCTGGGAAAGCAGGAATATCTTTTCGCGACAAAGAATCACGACGTGATTGGCTCCCACCTGAAGCTGCTGGTGGCACTCGCTCCAAGTGGTCAGCAATGGAACCGTTGCCTGGAAGAAGAAGCTCTCGCAGGGATGATAATATTGATGAAGACCGTAGCAGAACTTTGAAAGCCACTTATGAAGATGAGAGTTATGGAACTAGAATGTCTCCTGGTCTCGATGAATGGAGACAGAAAAGTTTTCGAAACTCTCCCAAGAATGAATATAAAAGAACAAGAAGGTTTGATTATCTGCTCAGCACCCTTTCTGATACAGCTATTTGCATTCTTGTCATTGTCCTGTTTTTCAGTCAACTCTTGCTATATCTATCTGGTGCCTAGCCGCAATGGAACCTGCATATGATGCAATAGTAATGATAGTCTTCAAATAACTTCTATATCACGAAAGAGTCAAGAATCATGTATTTTAAGTTCTGTAGACTCTTTTACTGGACATGCAATGCTATACTGGCTGCTTGAAAATTTGGATTTCTTGTAGTTTCTGCAAATTTTCTTGTTAGTTTATGTGTTTTGGTGTTTCTGTTTCATGCTTTTCATGTACCAGGTGCTCTTCACAATATGTAACGAGTTCGTTACCTGTTAGAAACTGCTTTACCTCAATCAACTCGGCACACAACATTTCTATTGGTCTCCTTGGTTTTTTACTGTCAAAGTTGAATAAGCTGGTTGGCATTGTTTGACTTGTCCTGTCCCTGATTTGTTTGCAAAAGCAGGAGCCAGAGCCGGAGCCGTAGCCGGAGCCGGAGCCCAGTCCATGGCTTTGGGCGAGAATCAGGAGCGCATGAAAGAACTAGAAGCATATCAGGTGTATCAGCTCAATTATGTAAGGATTTTGTTGCTGGGAGATGCAGGAGAGGCAGTCATTGCCCGTTTCTTCACCAAGATACTGAGACATGTGAGGATGACTGGGAAAGAAGACCCAGGAAAGCTGCAGCTTCAAAATATCCTATCTCCCATGATTCTAAGCAGTACCCAATGGGGAGTGGAAGATCTGCTGATTGTTGTAATGAGTTTCTAAAAGGGAGCTGTAGAAGGGGTGAATCCTGCAGGTATGCTCATCATGGTGCTTCTGATCCATCTAGTAGGGGGTCCGCAAATGATGGTATTAGAGAAAGAGATAATGACCGAAGGCATAGATATGCATCTCCAGAGAGACGTGCTGAGCGTGAAACCCGCAGAGCAGCTGATATTCCCTGCAAATTTTTTGCCGCAGGTAATTGCCGGAATGGAAAATATTGCAGGTTTTCTCATAATAATCAGACACCAAGTCCTGACAAAAGATCACGAGATGGTAGGTGGCCACCAAGCCAAAACTCAGATGATGTGGAAAAATCATGGAATGATCCAAAATGGAGTGAGAGTCATACTTCAGATGCAGCAAAATTGAGTGAAAATAAAAATGAAAAATTGGATGCACCTGAACTGAGGCTCTCTGTACGGTGTATGGAGGATGGATGGGGCCATAATTTGGTCGAGAACAAGACACACAATAATCCTCCAACTAATGAAGTGGTTGAGATCGACAAAAAGGAAGCCCTCCCATTGAAGACAGAAAATGCTGGTGATAACTCTAACGTATCTGAACAGAGAGCTCCTGAGAATTGGCTTGGTGATATGGAAATGTCTCCTGATTGGAACTACAGATTGCAACCTTCCAACCATATCAACAAAGGGGAGCATGCTTCTTTATCCAGCTGTGAACTTCAAGATGGTTCAGGCCGGGCACGTGATACCCCTGCAATCATGCCACCAATTTCAAATGAAACATCTTCCATTCAACAGGGATACAATTTAAAGGAGATTGGTGGTAGTGCTTTGCCACATGATGATGGTGTGACTGGAAAAACTGCCAGTTCTTACATTAACATTTCTACGAATGCTCTCACAACACAAAGCTTCAATAAAAATGGCCTGAGTTCAATTGCTTCACCTATTCCAAACTTGAATGCTGTTGGACATATTCAAGAAGCAATCTTGACCAACCCTCCAAGAGGAGGGACAATGACGGCTCCTCAAAATCAGACACTGGTTCAGGACAGAAAAATGATCAACATTCCCGATATTGGGAATGTAAATGCACCACTTGTGAATTTGGGAATTCCAATGGCTCAAAACATGGCTAGTAATGAACATTTGACTCAGCTTACCAGCCTTTCTGTCTCTCTGGCCCAGTTCCTTGCAAATGGACAGCAGCTTCCGCAACTTTATGCTGCTCGTAATTCACATAATGGCACCTTTGCCAACTCAGAGGGCACTGTCAAACCAGATTCTATGGTGACCATTCAACCCAATCAAGCTGTTGAACCCCGGAAGCAATATGATCCTATATGTGACAGCGTGGAGCCTGGGAAGCATCATGTCAATACTAATCCTCCAGATCAGAAACTAGAATTACTATCCAAAAACTTGTCCCCTTCATCCCTTTCTGCTGGACTGATTGGTGGTGATTTTAACAAGTTTCACTCTGAGCAAGAGTTCATTGATAAGAGCTCCCAGTTAAACCAGCCGGGTCCAGGTGTGAGTTCTGAAGTTAACAAGGAAAACAATGGAGTGGGGTCTGAGGAAAGCAATAAAGTACAAGAGCAGGATAAGAGTGCACAAGAGAATGGTCCCTTGGAGAACAGTGATGGTGATGGCAAAGCTGATGAGAGCAAGAAAAATAAGGATGCAAAGGGAAATCGTGCATTTAAGTTTGCGCTGGTGGAGTTCGTTAAGGATCTACTGAAACCTGCATGGAAGGAAGGTCAAATGAGCAAAGACGCTTACAAGAACATAGTTAAGAAAGTGGTTGACAAAGTTACTGGAACTATGCAGAGTGCAAGTATTCCTACAACGCAAGAAAAAATTGAACAATACCTGTCGGTTTCAAAACCAAAGCTGACCAAACTTGTACAGGTGAGTGCTGGTGTGCTTATTCACGTTGTATTTGATTTTGAAAGGGATGTGAATTTGATTACAAAATCAGAGCTCTTTTCTTACCTGAATTCTCCTAGTGCTTCTCAGACCTCGTGGTGCAAATTTATGATGCTGGTGGGGCAAAAAGCTGTTTCATTTTACCATATTTTTTGCAGACTGTCTTCGTGATTTTGTTATTGTATTTATTTATTCACTGATCTTGTTGCAGGCATATGTGGAGAAATTTCAGAAGGACAAATGAAAGAACAGCTGATGTTTTCTATTCATTTTTGGCTGTCATATAGCAAGCTGTTTATTTTGTGCGTATGATTCTACTATGGTAAGGCAGCTTCTAGAATGAAATATTCTTCTTAACCTGTTTTTTACTAGTTGTTGAAATCAAGGTTAGCTAAACCTTTAACTCTTACATGCAGAATATCTTTCTGTTTGGAATTTTAAAATGCCTCATACATGGAAGTTTACCATGTGGATTTACCTGCAGATTCTAAGATGCCACCTGATCCAGGGCATTTTATGCCGTTATCTGAGTACGGTGCACTGTTGTTACCTGACAGGAATTGCATGAGCTTTTTTATTCATAGCAAATTGTCCTAAAATCTTGGCTTTTAGCATGCTCATCATCCGCACTGTGTTTTGACACTTCACCTTGTCAAGTTTGGCTTCACAGCAATGACATCAAGTTCTTGTTGCTATTTATTTGTGTGCCTAACCTCTTCCTTCCATCCATACTACTGCACATTCAGAATTCGCACCGCATCGTTTTCCTGAAAAAAGGTTTGCAGTTTTGATCGGCATGTCATATTTCGATTAAGGTTCGCTTCGTAATCTGCATGACACGCGGCGGGAAAGAGCAAATCTTAAAAACCTCGACACCAGGAATTCTAAAAACTGACCGGTTTTGGTTTTTTTTCTCCCTGCAAAATCTTCATTCTTTGTTTTTGGCTAGAGATTCATGTAATAAAAAATAATAATAATTTGAAAGCATACCCCACAAATCTAATTCGAGACAGATTTCTATTGAAAAGTTAGCAGTCAATGGCCCCATATCAAGGTAGCGAAGCCTAGAACAGACGAGGGAACAAAAAATTAAATTCAAGAGGGTATTTTAAACAATGCTTTTATAAATGGAGCCTTCGAGTGTTATTTTCTATAAAAATATTTTAAACAGTGTATTAAACCAAAGAGAAACCCTAATAATGAAGTGGATTGGACCAGTATGGTGTTTTTGCTTTGGTTCTTATTCAAGAACCAAAATATATTTGTCAAGTTACGCAAATCAGTATCCCGTACTTCTTGATATAAATAGTTTTCCTTCATCTGAAAATTTTACCATATTTCTTGACATGAAGTGTGTATAATTTTACCTTTTTTTTCTTTAATTACTGTGGATTAATGAAGGAGGGACCCAAATTTTGAGATCTCACTTCCCTGCACAAGTTCATTGATCACTTGAATTTTGCTAATCCCCTGCCGTAAGTATGAATTAGTAAGATATAAAAATCGAAATGCTAATTACACTGGTTTCATGCAGGATTTTTTCTTTTATTTATTAGAAAGATTTAGTAAGGTAATGTTGTTAGAGAAAAAAAAGGAAATTCTTCTGTAGAATATTTTTCCATTTTGCTCGATTAAGAGCATGAATCATGGGAATTATTAATAATTAAATATTTCCTCTTCTTTTATCACAAGGATTTAATATTTTTTTTAAAAAATTCTACAAGCAAATCAATGAAGAGTTTGAAAAAGACCACGCACCGAGCAGACAATGGAGTAGTAGATTATAACCAAAGGAAAATGAGCTCAAAACTAGGAAAAACAACTCCCATTAATAAGCCAGGCAGGGAACCTTGAGAAGCACCATTAATTACAACAAGGATGGACCTTTTTCAACACCAAAAATCAGAATAATTTTCTTCTTATTGTTATCTACGTAGAAAATTACTGAAAACTAACTCAATTTCTTGGAAATGTCTTTTCTTGTCAGAATATTTTTCAGAAAAGTTATTTCTGCAAAATAAATTCAAGCTATTTAACAGAAGCACTTCAAACAGGTATTATATATAACAATTTTTTGCAAAATCATTGCTCGTATTGCCTCATTTCCTTCAAAATGAAAATATCATCCGAGAAAATTTAAAGGAGAGAACTCACTTGCAGGGTATGAACCATTAAATTTGAACAAAATTGAGTTACAAGAACAGGAATATTCATTCACTTTCTCAAATAATCATTACGGAAATGGATCAAATCCTCTTTCTACCCTACAAAAGCTTCAACCGCTGAATTGCAACTCCATTTCGAGCGGCAGAATTGTGTCCCCATCTTCCTAGGCGAGGTTCCTGAAGCAAAAGTAACTTGAAACGTTACAAGATTGTATAATCAAACATCATAAACATGATAAAAAAAGAACGATCTTCAGTCTATTTTCCTTCTCCGAATGCAAACAAATTACCTGTCCAACCCCAGCGACAAGGAATTTTCCAGATTTTGCCAAAGCCAGGGAATTTACAAATCCAATCTGCATTGCACAATAGGTTGGTAAGCAATGAATTGCACAGTACATTTGTAACTGGAGAGGAGAGGAGAGGAGAGGAGAGCAGAGAACAGAAAAAGGGGAAAGCAATGCTGGCGGGTAGAAGGTGAACAAAAACAAATCCAATAATTCCATTTGATAAACATTAAAAAACGAGGCATAAATCTTATAGTATCTTTATCAATCTCTTCCAATCACAAGCTAAACAGGAGTTCTAATCAAGAGAGATGATTACTAACATATATCTCAGTTAATTCAGCATATTTCCATGTCATTACTAACATAACCAAAGGGTAATCAAAGATGTTATTCAGTTGCATAGTGCAGGGCACACTCACCAATGGAAGATCATACAAGGGCCGAATGCCTTTGACAGCACCTTCAATAGCCCATAAGTGGACAGAGCCATTCCCAGCTCCAGAGGCAGCAAGGTCACTGCCTCTACATACACCAACTGAACTTACCCAGGAAGATGCTGCATAACAACAATAGTTTCCAGGTCAGTAGAGGACAAATCAATCTGAAAATTCTAAGCAGATAGACAAACAGCAAGATTTAATTAGCACAGGTTAGGTGTTCATCCACCAAACACAATGCAACCTAAGAAATCAGGTAGTGACACCAAATAATATTTCAAATCGACAGTCATATTCTATTTTCGCCAAAGAAACAGCGAAAGGACAGCTAGGAGTTTCATTTATTTACCAATATGACCATTGTAATTTCTTCCTCTATCCTTCAGTTCACCATTATTGACATCAGTCGACAAAGCATGAGCATTCTTAACAATGTACACAGGCTTCTTCTTTTGCATGCCCCAAAGTGCAATATTTCCATCATCTGATCCAGATAGAAATTCGCTGTTGTCAATAAAACAGCAACACTCCAAAGATGATGTAGAAGAACGAAATATCAGCCTTGACTCATCATGGACCTATTCACAGAATATGAAAAAGGTAAGTACAATTGAAAAAATACATGAAACAAGAGCATATACAAAAATTCATGCCATCTCATAAATTTAGTTTAATGAAATTGGAGAATTTGAATAGGTGTGCCATGACTTCAAAAGAAAGAGTCCTTGCAAATAAATTTTCAGACATAAACTTAGCTTTGTGCAACCAGTAAAGCCTTCTTTAATACGGGTCAAGTGAATGTCAAAACATTATTTTATATACCTTAAACAATTGCATGCTCCGATCACGCCCAACAGCCAGCACTCGTTCTTGCCACAAACAATCGATTGCTAACACTTCACTTTGGTGACCAAACAATGTGTTCATGTAAGCTCTATCTTCTACATTCCATATCTTGATTGATCGATCAAATGAACCAGAAAAAAGTTCTGAACTCCCTTGCCTAAAAGTCAAACATGAGACAGGACCTTTATGACCTGGGAAGGCCTGTAAAATACATAATTACGGAAAATAGCAAGTGAGAGACAGCAGAAAGCTCAGTAATTTATAATGCATTCAGAAGATAAGCACACAGGTGAAAAGAGATGCTTTTATGAAATCAAAATCCACTCTATGGTGCATATCTAATCAAAGTCAATCATGCATGCATGCATATGTATATGGCTTTGAAGATTTATCTGAACGAAACATTTTCTTGATGTTCCTCAAGATGGATGATTTTTGGGGTGTTTGCGGGTGGACTTTTTCTCAGATTGAGAAGAAGTGGGATTTAACTTTTTTTTGTTTCCAAAGTGACAATGCTCCTACACTACCAAAGGTAAGAAGATTGATTAAATTCTATCTCATATCAAGTATTAAATTATTCATTCTTCTACCAAAATTAAATGATGAACTGCTTAACAGGTATATGCAAAATTCATTCAAGTACTGCCATTTGATTTATGGTCCACATATTTTATGTTCTTTAACTTACTACAGTAAAAATCATACAGAAGGCTGAAAGAAAAAAAAAACCAACGGGCCATGACCATTCACTTGATAATATTTACGAGCTCTGGATGTCTGGTTGAAAATATTTTAATCTGTAATGTTTTTCATAGAACTAGAGAATACGCAAATGAAGTATGGTTAAATAAACACCGACACAAGCAGTATCAACAATAATTAGTTTATAGTGTTCATTTAATGCTTTACTTTGCTGGTGATATTCTGATGCCTAACAATAGATTTAGAATTGTGTGATTCCATGGAATGTAACAACGATGCGTTGGGTACATTTTCCTCCAAGAAGTATGGATAACTGACCAATTGTTTCATGCTAAACAATCAGTTTAAAGAATTCAACATGAAAACATAGTGATTAGTACATTGCCAAGAGGTGGTCACGTAGATAACAGAACAATACTGTACTGGTAGTTGAAATAGTAAAAAGAGGTCAACATTCAAGGCACGATGGGAAATGGTTTATAAGTTGCCATTACGGTCCCTAGACTTCAAAAGAGTGGTGGTGTGATGAGTTTGGAGATATACAAGACTGCTTCGGCAAACACAAAATTTGATAGGAAATGACTCAATATGCTAGTGATATAAATTTCTTAAATCTTGCTAATATAGCACACAGCTGAAATGCCTTTTCATTTTTTTGTAAGAATGGCATCTAATAAGAAAGAGAAATTTTTTTTTATATCTACCTGAATATGTTCTCGTGTACGGGTGTCCCACAAATGAACATGTCGATCCAAGCCTCCACTTGCCAAATACCGACCATCAGTGCTAACAGACAACGCCAAAACATTCCTGCTATGCTTAGTTGCTCGTCCTTCTGGATTCTTCGACCCATGGGATCTTAGTATTTCCTCATTAGGCCATTGGTATCTTTCAGCTTTTCCACTGTCTACATCCCAATGCAAAATCGTGCCATCTTTGGAAGCAGAAAAGCCCTTTGAGTCATCATCAGAAAGGCATATAGCAGTAACAGATTGCCGATGCTTCACTAGGATCTCAAATCCATCAACACTCTCTGGCTTTTGAATCCTAGGTACTCATGAATGTAAGCATTCTAAACAAAAAACATATGCATGCCATCACAATATATAATACATATAAAGATGTCTTTTAAAGTCCCCTGCTTTAAGACATTAACAGAAAAAAAGTGTACATTGGCTTTCAAAAAAACTCTCAACGCAACCATTAAATTTGATTAGCCCACATCATCTAAGTAGCACTCTAGAAAAATCCCAATTAAGCTCCAGCAAGTTAAGTAAAACAATCAATCAATAATAGAAAAAGTATACAGTTGGAGAGGTTTGTGCAAAGTTCAAAAATTTGCAAATTATGAAACAGATCATCAAAATGCTACAAGATAACTCTTTTCAGATACCAAAAAAATGTGTGGCTGCTTGAAAACTGGCTCGAGGATTCCATTTGGCCGCAAAATCAAAACAAACGATACAAATAAAAACATAGAAATAGTATAGTAAATAAAAAACCCAGAATTGTTTACTTCTTAAAATTCATAAATTGCAAAAGAAAAACTGCATATACAAAAGAAAAAAATTGTACCTAGAAGCAATGGCTCTCCTCAAACGACCACTATCCTCAAGCTGTTGCTGCATCAATTTTTTAGCCACAAAAGAATCCCTCTCACCTTCCTTCTCAAACACTCTCTCCCCCTCTTCATCCTCCTCATCCTCAAGCTCCTTCTCTCTCTTTCTAAGATTCTCCACCAACTCTTTCGCAATCCGCTGCCTCTTCTCTTCCGCCGTCTCCTCCGGTTCTAATTCCTCCTCCTCCTCCTCCTCCTCCCCTGATTCTCCTCCACCATTAAGCATTCCTCCGTCCAACTCCTCCTCCTCGGATTCGATAACCTCATCTTCATCCTTCTTGCGTCTTTTGCTGTTGCTGAAAAAGGGATCTCTATTCATAGAGAATTTGCTGCTGCCCCTCTTGTTTTTTCCTGGGGGGCCTCCCTTCTTCCTTGGATTCTTGTTTTTCATGGTTATTGCTGATATTAATTAATTTTCAGTGCAAAATAACAGAAACCCAGAAAAGATTGATTTTTTTAGCAGAGAAAGAAAGAATGCACGGGGGCGGGCTGGCCGGCTGGGTGAAGAGAGGTTTGAAGGGAGAATGAGCTCTTAGTAGGGTTTAACGTTGGGGGTTTTCGGTGAGAGCTGTAGAAGAACTGCTACTTGGGTCCTGTCTGGACATAAAACAGACAATTATTGTTGGACCTTTTAATATGGTCTTTCTGGTGAATCACTGGGCTTGGGCTGCTGCAGATATATATATATATATATATATATATATATATATATATAAAGCTAAAGCTGCAGGCAAAAAAAATTTGGCGAGGATATTTTAGTTTTTTTTAACATGAAGCGTTAATTATTTAAGATTTCTATGGGGGAATAATTATCTTGGAGTGCACTAAAATAATCCAATTACTCTTTATATCATAAAATTTAAAGCTAGCTAAAAATGCTATTATGATTATTTTATTTTAAAATACAGTAAAATAATAACTTTAACCCTAAAATAAAAAAAATTAAGCCATAAAAAGATAATTTGATCTTTTCATAGGTTTACTATGAATTCCAAAATCAACACTTTTCTCTTTTAAGTTTACTAAATTATTTTTTTAATCTAAAAAGTTGTTGACACTTGTTGTATAATTGTCAAGGTGTGAGAGACATATATGTATTTTGGTTGGCACGTGTGGTTCCTTCCGATAACCAAGATTGCTCTTTTTCATGTCGTTGGATGAACTACTATTTCTCTTTCTAGTGGTGCAACGCGTGTTGATGAAGATGTGGTGGTTTATTGTTGGTGGACCTATTTTTTTCTTAGTATGCAACGTTAAACCCTATTAAGAGCTCATTCTCCTCCTCCACGAATTAGCTCTTGTTAATTTTTCTAGTCAACAAAGTTTTCTTTCTAGTGGTGCAATGTGTGTCGATAAAGGTTTTATTTTTTAGAAATTAAAATTCATAGTTTTTTTTATGTATAATATTTTTGATATGTATGATGATCCGGGTCACGAGTTTAAAAAATTAACAATGATTGACAATTTTTTTTAGTTTATTTTGTCTTTTGATATTATCATATGATTTTTTTTTTAAAAAAATTAACCCTGTAATTTTCTTAAATATCTTTTTAGGATCATTAAGCCATCCAACAAACTCAAGACAAAAATTATCACTCCACAATCAAAATTCACAGTCAAAGTAGAGGCCGATCTTTTAGTAATTTTTGAGTACCATACGTTATTCTCATTTCCTGCAGCTCAAATCCAAAACCTTTCCATGGAGATGCTGGATCTCGTTTGAGAATCATTGAACTGAGGTGAGGAGATCATATGATATGTTTAAGTGATATCTTCTCACTACATGCAATTTTCTCTATGATATTATAATATTTATATATCTTGCTTTTTAGTGGAAGTCTGACTTACATACGATTTTATATTGAAGTGCTCGAAACCCTTTTATCATAGTGTATACAAATGATATAATTTTTTTCAACAATTTATTCTAAAAGGAAAATATCTTATTTCCTAAAACAAGGGAAAAGTTTTTATAGGTGAAACACAATTACATTATTAACAAAACTTGTTTTAAAATCCTTGATTTTTCA
>Ga0325411_1004642_pt1 | contig 15351 bp, 13 predicted proteins | sample PopdelMetagenome_13_FD_206181 | JGI IMG/M metagenome (GOLD analysis project Ga0325411, IMG submission 206181) | Populus deltoides microbial communities from Bellville, Georgia, United States - Xylem-PdIQD-R4 | ecosystem: Host-associated > Plants > Phyllosphere > Stem > Wood/Secondary xylem... | reverse complement strand
TGGTTTTTTATTTGGGAAGAAAAGTTGAAGTTATTGGTTGTGTTTTTTTAATTTGATGGATCAATTAATTCTTCTTAAATAGGTCGAATATCCATTCCAAAATAGCTTGAATCTTTTGAGGATTGGTTGCTCTCTTTTCCTTAGAAATCACATGAATCGTGTATTTGATTTCATTGATATAGAAAACACACGACTTAGCTATTTAATTTGATTGATATAGAAAACACACTTGCTTTTCTTAGCAAACAAACAATGAGACTAAAATAGTTCAAACATTATCTATATATTTCGAGTCATCTACTAAAAATTTACTATAAATAAAGATATAATTAAATACCAATAAAATATAAACTTTTCAAGATATACTTTGAGTATTTTATTCATTAAATTTTAAAATATGATATGAGCATTGGTTAACATGAATAAGAACTTATAACACGTATTGTGAATCTTAAAAGCAGTCTTAAATATATCTTTAAAAGTCATTCTAATATGATGATACTTAGACTTCAAATTCACCTTAAAAAACAGGATAGCACCTACTAGCTTTCAATTAATAGAATAAGAAGCTTTTCCTTAATAATTAATATGTTAGGAGTGATTATGTTAAGAGTATTGTAATCAACACAAAGCCTTTATAAATTATCTTTCTTTTTAACCAATACCATTGGTTAATAAAAAGGACTATTACTGTTTTATATCATGTTTGACTTGATCATCTCATAAATCATTTTTTTCAAAGTATCTTTCTGGAAGTCATAGTACCTATATAGCCTCAAATTAATAGGTTGGGCCTTTTTTTATATATAGAAATATTGTGATTATAAGCCCTTAGAGGTGGTAAGTTTTTAAGTTCATTGAAGATTCCTTAGAAAGATTTCATTAAAACTTCTGAAGATGAATCATGTTTCTTCATTGGCACATAAAACAATAGTCTTGGAACATGAACTATTATCTCTTTTTTTCCACAAATTGCATAGGTTGACATCTAGTAACCTGGATGCATTGTTCATCAAGCTATTAAATTGCTCAAATCTTATAGCTTAAAGTTATGCATGTTCTTCCCTTTTAAGTAATACTTCTTGTCTATGCCATTAAAATGACATCCATATTTTTTTATATAATTGGATACAATGTCACCTAGCATGGCCAACCATTGAATTCCTAACACCATGTCATAGTTATTTAATGCAACATTGAATACATCAACAATAAAATTCACTCTATGCATCTTCCATTTGAAATTCCTACACATGATTGAGCAAATCACAATCCATCTATTGACAGCTTTTATTGTTAAAGGTGTAATAGTTGTAAAATTACATTGTAACTTATGAGTCACTTTAAAATTAATAAAATTATAAGTGCTGTCAGAGTCCATAATAATGAAAAGTGAATATTTATTCACCTTTTTAGTTACTTGAAGGGTATGAACCCATTAACACCCTTCAATGCATTGATGGATATATGAGGGGTAATAATTTCAAAATTGAAATCATTGTCTCTTTCCACTGTTTCTTATACATCATCATCATCTTCTACAATATACAGAGAATAGAGTTTTTTTAAAAAACCTATGGCATGACACAAACTTCTCGTTACACTAAAAACATAATCCTTAAACTCTTCTCTCATCTAACTCCTTATTTTTTAATGACATGGTTGGTTTGGTAATTGATCTGTTAGTGAAATTCTAAGTAGGTGTAGCTAACAAGCCAGGCTTGTGTGAATTTGGGGTATTAATAGTCATGGAGCATTTGTTTTTGTTGGGGGTAAAATGTTGATTAAATCTAGATTGACTAGTTTGGGTCATAGTATATGTGGAATGTTTAAGGTTGTTGTGGTGGTTTCTATGATAAGACAGGGTATTCTTTTGTAGACGAGCCAAATTATAGGCTTGCTTCAATGCTTTGGGTTTTAATATTTTAACCATACTTTTAATTTTCATATTCAAACCAGCTATAAAGAATAACAGGGCTTGCTTCTCACTAATCTCTGCCCTATTCCATAAAATATGATAATCCTGAATATAAGCTTCTAGATTTCTATTTTGCTTAAGATACTTTAACTCTTCTAAAGGATCTTTTTGTCCCTCAAACCTATAACATAAAGCTTGTTGTTCAAATATTAAGGCAACTTAACATATAAGAGGAGGATGAATTTGGTGTATCACTAAATTTTACACTTAAGATAAATTAATTCAAGTAAATGTAATAATCAATAATGTAATTAAAGTACTTAAAGTAAAGAGTTAAGTAAGAGATTATGCAAACTAGTTTTAATATGGTTCCACAAATCTACATCCACACCTCAAGTACCAAATCGTACTTGAGTATCCTATTCCTTTATTGGTCTAAGCTTAAGAGTATAATTCCATTTGATAAATCCACAACAAACTTTTTACACTACTTGAAGAAAATCCATCTTCAAGACTTTGTCTATATGAAGATATATCCTCTTCAACATTTTTTTTTTGTGAAATTCTCTCAATAATACCAAGAGTTTTTACCTAACTCTTAAAGGTTTACAATAATGATTTTGTTTTCATATCAAACTCTCTCAATAGAGTGAATATTATAATTTGAAGTTTTTATATATATATATATATATATATATATATATATATATATATATATATATATATATACACCTCACTAGATAGCACTTATAAGATATAAAGGTGTTTAAGTGTAATGACAACGAGATTGCATACTTTTTATGCTAAAATATGAAGGTTTAATAGTATAAACTAGAATATATTCATAGATTGATGATTTTGATGTTGTTTTACTTTTAGAAGTTTGAATATCATATATGTTCGGATTCTTTTTCTAATTTTCCAATTAGACTAGCTATATATAAATTTCTAAAAAAAACTAGTCGTTTATAGCCATTACAATCCCACTAACAGTTAAAATCGTCAACCGATTCCTGCAGAGTTCCCAGATTTTCATCACTATTGAATAAATGGTCAATCAGTTGATTTGGTAACCTCAAACAGTTGACTAGTTCATGTAGAATTTCAGATTTAACAGTTTAATTTAGGTGAACCATCTAACTTAGATTTATATAATTACTATTAATCTTTTAATACATGTAAAGTGAAGTGTATGTGTTCATTTTAATTGTACTATCAAGTAAGATATTAAGATTTATACTAAAGCACTAAAATAAACATTTATTATGAGTCTTCACTTTGCACCTTTCTTGGACTTTTGGATTGAATTCTTCACGTAAGAGGTTAGATTTACACCTTTCTTTTTCCTCAACTTCATGCTCTTCTTCAATATGTATTCCTATTTGGTCCTTAGAAACTCAAGCATCATTCTCATTTAAAATATATTTCATCTTGGTGAGAGTTATATTATTTATCTCCATTAGTTTTAAATATGGTTTCTTATCCATAATAAAATCTAAAAATGCTCAAAGATAGAAGTTAAAACTTGACTATAGGAAAAGAGATTTTTGTTTTTGACCATGTGTTATGATCATAGTCCTTATCATGATATATGGAAGATTTATTGGTATATCACTAATCATATAATCTATTAAGAATGTATCCATAAAGGTTACATCAAAATGCCCTTTCTTTGGCAATATATTATGTGTTATAATTTCATGAAGAATTCTAGGTCTTAAAAGTAAATATTGACTTTTAATCTTAGCACCTAGAGCAAAATTATATATACCAATGTGCATAACTATTGTTTCATCATAAACAAACCTGTAATTGTGGGAATTATTTTTATTTCAAAAACCTTAGGACCATCATTAGATATACCTAATATATCAACAAGCATTTGACAATTAAATTCAATGGGTTTATCTTAAAAACTACTTGATATCCTAGATTCCATTGTAATCTTCGTATTTGCAAATAACATCATAATTATCTTAGAATACGTAGGTTTCTTCAAATCAAACAAAGTTTTGCAACCCATTTTATCAAATATAGTATCTATACCAAAAGTACTCAAATCATTCTTTAATCCTTTTTCTTCATCTATAGCTCTATTAGAAAAAGAACTTAAAAATATTTGAATGTTGTCACCTTGATAAGATGTAGGATCATTGGCTCTTTTACTTCTTGATTTGACATCTCTTGAATGTTTTTTGGGCGCCATTACACTTTGATCTTCAAGAAACACCTAAAAAATATAATCAATTGAGTGCAATTTGGTGAAATTTTAAAAGAGAATCGGGGGTTAGGGTTTTCAGTGTTTTTGCTCTTGGTTTAATAATGACAAAATAGTTATCTATATTGCCTCCCCACCAACAAGGCAACATGCCAAATCATCCTCGTCGATGATTCTAGCTCCTCAATCGAACCCACTAATGTAGTTATACTGTCGAGCAATGGGTCAACCGATTGTTGCAGGTTAAGTTCAATCGGTTGACCAGTTGAAACCCAAGTTGATAATTTCTCAAAATTCTCTTTTGATCCTTTCTATATAAAAATTATGTCCAAAGATCAAAGAAATTAAGGGGTTAAAAAAATCAAAATTTAGCAAGTAGCTTCACTATCAATGCTCTAGCACAACTATCAGCCAGTTGATCCAGTTGTATAAACTGGTTGACTGATTCACACAAAAACCTGAATTTTTAAACTTTTTTCCTCAAAATATGTTTTATAAATCGAAATACATCAGTTTGTCCAACTTTTAGACTAAAAAAATAGTCTCCAACAAAAAACTTAAAAAATTATTGTTCACACAGTAGATGTCCTTTTTTTTTCAATATCAACTGGTTGGACGATTGAACTGACCATTACGAACCGATTGACCAGTTTGTCTCAAACCTGGACAGACAATAAAATATGCAACAAAATAGATTTTTCATGGTATTTATACTTAGCAACTATATATTTTTTCACTTAAATATGTCCAATTTATTTTTATTAATGTGTACACATAAAATCAATACTTCAAATATCTTTAGCATGAATAAAGCTTATGTCATAACCCATTTTTAGGTTATCCCCATAATTCAATTTTTTCTTCCAAAAATAAAAAATATATATTCGAACTAAAAAAACAAAAACAAATCCAAAAAAAATAATAACAATGAGAAGAGGATGCCAAAGCGCCCAGAAAATGACTAAAAATTGGTTGAGGAGGTTTAAAAATACAAAAACTGAAATTTGACAGTATTTTGTTGACTAATGAGAGCCCTATTGACAAAGAAAATTCAATTTAAGGAAGAAAAGTTCAAAATCGGATGTTTATGGACTCAATTAAATTTTATTGAAGGTTTAATTGAATTTATGGAGGGTTTGATTGCAAGAAAAATTGATTTTTCAGTCAATTTAGGCTTTAATTGGGAGAAATTAAAGTTCTAGGGTCAAATTATAATTTTTGAGAGTTGATTTGATCAAATCAGGGGCTTAATTGCATAAATATTAAAGTTTGATGGTCAATTAGGGACTTAATTGAAGAAATCTAAAACCAAGGACAAAACTGGAAAAGACGCGTAAATAGAGAGGCTGTAATTAACCGAATCAGGGGTCAAATTAAAGAAACTAGAAGTTTATTGATCGATTGAGGGTCAAATTGCATAAATCAGAGACCAAGGACTAAAGTGAAAAGGGCGGCCAACTTCAGGGCCGATGATTGAATTTGGCAAGGATGCAATTGAATTGATTTTTAAAATTAAAATTGCAATTTAGGACTTGATTGAACAAATTACAAATTAAAGACTGATTTGGACTTTGACACGATTTTGCCACCATCTCCTTTTAAATAAAACGACGTCGTTTTGTCCAAAACCACGCTGTTTCATCCAAAACCGCATCGTTTCATCCACTGTTTTTTTTTAAAAGCTCCAAACGGTGCCATTTTGAACGGCACTGTGAGTCTTCTTCTTCCCCTGGACATGTGAGGTAGGGGAAAGAGAAGCTTTTGCTCCTCTACTTTTCTCCTGTCACTCTTTCTCCGAAAGCCCTAAAAAGATGCTGACCAAAGACTCCTACTTGCCTAAACTCTGACATGTGGCCTACCACGGGGTGAAAAACAGAGGGGACGTGCCCCTCGGGCGATTCTGAGATGGCTGCACAGTGGCCGCCACGACCACCCTACCCCTGTGCCAAGACTGGACAGGGGTAATAGGTCTCTCTCCCCTTGTTTTTTGCCTATAAATACAGGGGATATAGAGAAAAAACATAAAAATAGAAAAAAGAAGAAAACATAGAGAGAAAGAAAAAAAAACAGAGGAGGAAAGAAAGGAAAAAAAAGAGAGAAAACAAAACAGAGGAATAAACAGAAAGAATAGAGGAGAAGAACAGAGATAGAGAGGAGAGAACCAAAAGAAAGAAAACAGAAAGAAAAAGAGGAGGAGAAGACGCAGGGATTGGCACCTTTGTACGGGGAAGAAGAAGAAAAATAGCAACGCCACCGGGTCCAGCCATCGTAAACCACTGCAGACGACAACAAACACGCCCCTTCACTCCAAGTAATCTTCTCTCCTTCTCTACTCCGTCTTCCCATTTCTTTCATTTGCATGCAAAACGTGAGCAATTCATATTCTGCAGCAAATGGAAATAATTAGTTGGTTACTGTGTTGTGCATAGTAACCAGCTAATTATAAACTGTTGGGCTGGTGCTAGCCCATTTTTATATTAGGCTGGTGCTAGCCCAGTTTTATGTTGGACCAGGTCCAGCCCGTTCTAATTAAAAATATTTTTTTCAAAAAAAACATTAGTGATGTTTTTGTGTATTTTTCTATCCATTTTGGTTAATATCGATTTATATTTTTACACTGTAAAAATACAAATCTGGTATTAAAATACATGGTTTTCGTAAAAATATATATATTTTTTGTTTTCACGCATATGACCAAGTCTCTAAAAAAAAATTCATATCGTATTTTCATATAACAAAAAAAAATCCAAAAACTGTTTTAGCATGTATTTTGGCTCTAATAATCAGTTTATTAAAGTCACGAGAACTTGGCCAATATTTCAAAAAATAAAAAAAATATTTTGTTTTTCTTTTAATATCTTGGATTACGAACTTACACGTAAAACATATTCTCGATATTAAAAAGGTAGTTCTTTATAGACTTTAGAATGGTTAGGTTTAACCCGATAAGATAAGAATTTCCTTACCAAAAAAGATTTTTCTTGAACCATAGACAGACCAACAATTAGAAAACACGACAAGACCTTAGTTTTTTATCAGACAATCAAACAATGCAGCTTACCTTAGGTAAGGCGTATTTGGGGTGCTAATATCTTTCCTTTACGCAACCAGTCTCCATGCCCGATCTTTGAGACCAATTAGGGTTCCTAGTGACCAAAATATTAGGTGGCGACTCCCATTCCATTTTACACTAATATGAGACAAGAATTCCTTGTCTCTCCACATTTTGCCAGATAGACATACATTTTCCTGAGGGTGGACAATCGTCGCAACACAGCACACGTGCGACAACTTAAATTCCTTCTTATTTTACAAAAGCGATCTTTATTTAAAGGCTTTGTAAAAATATCTACTAGTTGTGTTTTGGGCCTGCAAACACAAGTACGATATCTCTTTTTACAATATGATCCATTAGAAAGTGATGTCTTACTTCTATATGTTTTGTACGAGAGTGTTAAATAAGGTTTTTAGAAAAACTAATTGCATTACTGTTGTCACACTTTCTGAGTATATGATCATATGTAAGTCCATAGTCTTTTAAGGTTTGTTTCATCCATAAAATTTAATTACAACAACTATATGCTTCTATATATTCTGCTTCGGTGGTTAATAGGATTACAAATTTTTGTTTCTTACAAACTTAAGATACTAGAGAGGATCTTAAGAAATGACATGTTCCACTCATACTCTTTTTATCAACTTTACATCTGGAAAAGTCTGCATCCAAATAACTTATCAAGCTCGACTTATTTCCTTTGGAATACCACAACCCTAAATCTATAGTAACATGCAAATAAAAAAATGTTTTACAACACTAACATGTGATTCATTAGGGCAAGCTTGAAAACATGCACATAAACATACATAAAACATAATATTGAGTCTGCAAGCAGTTAAGTATAAGAATAATCCGATCATACCTCGATATTTAGTGATGTCTATATTCTTTTTGTTTTCATTCATGTCAAACTTTGTTGATGTTTATATAGGTGTGTTGACTACTTTGATATGTTCTATCCTGAATATTTTTATAATATCCTTTATATACTTGCTTTGGTTAATGAAGATGTCATTCTTTGTTTGTTTGATTTGCAATCCAAAGAAGAAGTTCAACTCTCTCATCATGCTCATTTCAAATTCATCCTACGTGCATTTTGTAAAATTTTTACAAAGAGATTTATTAGTAGCACCAAATATAATATCATGAATGTAAATTCATACAATCAAGATATCTTGCATTTTCTTTTTATAAAAAAGATGGTTCTAATTTTACCAATGTTAAAATCATTATCAATAATAAAAGACTTTTGTTTATCATATTACCCTTGATGCTTGTTTAAAACCATATAAGGCCTTTTTAAGTTTGAAAACATGATCGGGAAAATGAAAATTTTTAAAACCTTATGGTTGCTTAGCATATACTTCTTTTATTATAAATCTATTTAAAAATACTCTTTTAACATCCATTTGGAAAAGTATGAAGTTAGCATGACAAGCATAGGTTAATAGCATTCTTAATGGTTCTAGTCTAGTTACCAGTGTAAAGGTTTTCTCATAATCTATACCTTTTTCTTGATTATAACCTTTAACAACTAGTCTAGCTTTGTTTCTAACTATAGTTCCATGCTTATCAATCTTATTCCTAAACACCCATTTTTTTCCAATTATTGATTGATTATTAGGCCTGGGGATTGGTTCCTAAACATCATTTCTTTTAAATTGATTTAACTTATCTTTCATGGATAAAATCCATTTTTCATATTGTTTAGCTTCTAGAAATGATTTAGGTTCTATTTGAGAAATAAATGCAAAGTGAAATATTTCTCAGTGAAACTCTAATAATTGTCCCTTCAAAATGATTATCGATAATTCATTTAAAAGGGTAAGAGCTTACATACCTTAGCTTTTTGGGGGGCACACAATAGTTACTTACAATCTCTAGTTGATTGCTTGAACTTGATTGGTTTTTTTCTATGCCTTTATTGTTTGTCTCTATAAAGATCTTATTATTAAGACTCAGATGTTAAACATTTTCATTCATGTCATTTAGAATTTATCATTTTGAGTTTCCTTAAAGGCAACATGCATGGATTCCACAAGACAAAGTGTTTTATTGTTATAAACTCTATGTGCTTTGCTAGAAAAGGAATAGCAAAAAACAACTCCAACATCATATTTTGAATCAAATTTATCTAAATTATCTTTAATATTAAGAATAAATCATTTTAAACCAAAACCTTTAAAATAAGAGACATTGGATTTCCTTTCTCTCCAAAGCTCATAAGGAGTATTTTTCAACTCTAATCTCAAAATAATACAATTTAAAATATAACAAGAAGTGTTTACAGCTTCCGCCCAAAAACATTTAGGTGTGTTAAATTCTTTTAACATAGTTCTTTTCATTTCTTAAAGAGACAGATTTTTTCTTTTCATAATTCCATTTTGTTGGAGAGTTTTAGAAGTTGAAAAGTTATGGTGATGTTCTTTTTCTTCACAAAATGTTTGAAATAAATCCCTTATAAATTTACCATCATAATCACTCCTTATGTTTATTATAGAAAAACCCTTTTTATTTTCAACTTTATTTGAAAACTTTACAATTCATAAATTGTTTCATCTTTAGATTTCAAAAACAATTTCCAAGTATATCTTATAAATCAACAATTGAAACACATATCTAATAATACTAATACTTCTAGTCCTAATGGGTCCAAAAAGATCTATATGTAGTAATTCTAAAGGTTTTTTTTTTTATTAAAATGTGATTGTTGCTCTTAAAATAAGTTTTCACTTGTTTACCCATTTAACAAGCATCACACAACTTTTTCTTTTTAAATGCTATACATGGAAAACCTTTAATTAGTTTATTTTTAACTAGATTAGAAAGGATGTCCATGTTAATATGACCTAGTCTTCAAAGCGAAAGAAAACTATCATAATACTAGCAACAAGATAACTTTCTATTCTCATGCATGCATTAATTTTAATCTTGTAGACATTTTCTTTTCTATTTCCTATATATATTACTTTATTATTCTCGATAATTAACCAATTTACATGGTTAAAAATAATTTTATAGCCTTTATCACATAATTGACTAATGTTAAGCAAGTTGTGCTTTAGCCTATTAATAGGAAAAACTTTTTCAATAGAAGGAGAAGATTTACCTCCAACATTGTCAACTCCAGTTATTTTTCCTTTTGAGTTGTCTTCAAATATGACCTTTCCTCTATTTTTTTGAGAATAATAAGTTATCTCTAGTCATATATCTTGAGCAAACACTATCTAAAAAACATTCCTCATACTCCTTTAATTCTAGCTCATGAAAATCAAGATGAGATTTTTTATAACCATACTTTCTTGAGTCCTTTGTTGTTAGAGGTGGTTCATTTTGGAACCCAAGTCATGTTATAAACTTTGTCCTTTTTAATAGGACATGTATAAATTAAATGACCTATAGCTCTACAATTATTACATTCATGGTTAAGTTTATAAGATTGTTTAGCTTTAACAAAATAGTTCTTTAAATACTTTTGGTTTTTTTTTCTATTGATAACTTAAACTTTTTTTTGTTAAACACACATCTTTGGCTTGAAAGCGTTGTTTTTAGAATTTTGGAGCCTTGAATGAATTTTGTTAAGGTTGTATTCAACTTATCTACTTTTTCTTTTAGCAATTTGTTTTCATCTTCAAGATGATTTGCTTTGTTATTATCATCAATCACAATGCAAGCTTTCTTTTCTAAAGTAGGGTGGATTTATTATCTGAAGATTGTACCTTATTTTCACTTTTGATTTCCACAAAACACATGTTTGCCACATGTTCTTCTTCATTACTTAAGCTTGAGTTTGAATCATCACTCTAAGTAGCTTTCATTACCCTCTTGTGATGATGACTTTTCTTTTTATTTTGAAGAAGTGGATAATCTACTTTAATATGACCTGTTTTGTTGCATTTATAGTATCTTAGGAGTTCTTTGCTTGAATTTTCCTTCTAATCTTTCTTGTAGTTTGAGAATCTCTCCTTGCATTGCTTTTTCCTTAGGAAACTTTAGAAATGCTTTGTGATTAAGGTAATGTCATCTTCAATGTCCTCATGATCATCTTCAGCATCTTCAATATGATGAATGATTTTGAATATCAAGTTCTTCTTTGGCTTTTCTTCTTGTTCTTTCTTATCCATAATGATCTCATAAGTCATCAAAGAACTAATAAGCTCCTCTAATTAAAGTTTGGTGAGATCTTTGGCTTCTCGAATTATCATCACCTTTGTTTCCCAAGTTTTTAGTAAAGACCTAAGATTTTTTCTCATAATTTCAGCATTAGTGTGTGTTCTACCAAATGCATCCAAACTATTTGTAATGGTAGTCATTCTATTAAACATGCTAGTCATGGATTCACTAGGAAGCATTTTAAACAATTCATTTTGATGAACTAATATGTCAATTTTAGACTCTTTAACTTGGTTAGTTCTTTCATAAGTTACTTCTACAACATTCCAAATATCTCTAGCATTTTTACATGATATAATTCTATTGAATTCACTTCTATTTAAAGCACAATATAACGTGTTCAAGGCTTTGACATCTATGAAAAGTGATTTCTTATCATTATCCATATATTCACTTGTAGTTTTAGGAATCTCAACACCATTTTCAATTTCTTATCATTATCTATTTTCTATTGATAACCACAAATCAAAATCAATAGATTGAAAATAAATTATCATTATAGCTTTTTAATATGCATAATCATTACTATAAAAAAATATATGGCCTAGATGTGGATGATCTTTTATTTTGGAGATTAAACAAACTTTATGTATAAGAACTAAGCTCTCATACCAATTATTGTTCAAGAATTAAGGTAAATTAACACCTAAGATGAGAGTGAATTAGGTGTATCACTAAATTTTACACTTAAGACAAATTATTTCAAATAAATACAATAATCAATAATATAATTAAAGTACTTAAAGTACAGAGTTAAGCAAAAGAATTTGCTAACTTGTTTTAACGTGATTCGACAAGTTTACATCTTCACCTCAAGTATCAAGTTGTATTTAAATATTATATTCCTTTACTAGTCCAAGCTTAAGAGTACAATTTCACTCTATGAACCCACACCAAACTTTTTTATACTACTTGAAGAAAACCATTTCTTCAGTATTTTTCACTTGAAGATATATCCTCTTTAAGATTATTTTTTTTTCTTTGGTGAGATTCTCTCATCAATACCAAGAATATTTACCTAACTCTTAAAAGTTACAATGATGATTTTGTTTTCATATCAAACTCTCTCAATAGAGTGGATATGACAATTTAAAATTCTAGTATCTTTATATCTCATTAGATAATACTTATAAGATATGAAGGTATTTAAGTGTAGTGACAGTAAAATTGAATACTCTTTATAGTAGAATATGAAAGTTTAATAGCATAAACTGCATTATGATCAATAATTGATAATTTTGATGTTGTTTTACATTTAAAATAGCTTGTATATCATGTATGTTTAGATTCTCTTTCTAATTTTGCTATTAGATAAATTATATATATGTTTCTAAATAAACTAGTTGTTTATAGCTATTATAGTTCTATTGACAGCTAAAATGTTTGATTGGTTTAGATTGGTTAAGTCAATCGATCGACTAGTTCCTACAGAATTTCTAAGTGTTCATCACTGATGAATAAACTGTCGACCGATTCATGCACAATTCTAGATTTAATAGTTTAACTTAGGTGAATTCTTAGAATCATCTAACATAGAGTTTATATGATTACTATCAATCATTTAATGCATACAAAGTAAAGTGTATGAGCTCATTTTAATTGTGTTATCAAGTAAGATATAAATATTTATATTTAAGCATTAAAATGAATATTTATTCTAAGTCTTCACTTTGGTCCATTCTTAGACTTCCGGATTGAGTTCTTCACGTAATCCATTATGCTTATTGATATGTTTTTCATATAAAACTTATTTAAAGCTTATTCACAACCAAGTATATTATTAGTCCATTTTTCATTTTATTATTATCATTAAAATATATAAAACAATTAATGTGTGACTTTAAAGGTCAACAAAGTCTCCACATACTCACCCCAAGAGACCTTTTAACCTCTTAAACTCTTTATAAAGTTTTGATGTTAATAGAGGGTCATATCATCCAAGTAATAAGAGGCTATTTTAAGTTTTTTGAAATCATTTATCTCCTTTGTATCAAATTATTGATTGCATTTATAAAGTCATTTATGTATATCATCACTATCAACGCATGGAAAATCCCTTCTAGGCTTATGTACCTTCTAATAGTGTTGTCCTTCTTCACATGTCCAGCAAGGTTTTAAAGCAAAACCTCCACTATGAAGGTCCTGGGAAGCTTTCATGGGACTATATTCAACAGTAGTTGATTGTAGTTGCCTATATACTTCTAGTAACCTCATTAATTGCTTATATTTTTATGTTTGTTCCTTGTTAATAGAGTCTTCTGGTTTCTTAAGATCTTAGGACTTTGTGCCAAATATGCCTAGTGTCTGAAGATCTAAGGTTCCGATACCATTTGTAGCAAGTGAAATGGGAATATAACCAATATTAACAATCTCCGGATGTTATGGAACCAACAAGCAACTTTAATATAGATTGTTTTAATGGTGAAGGTAGAGAGAGAGGGCATCAATTCATCATTTAGTCATTATGAGCAAATCTTTCTCTCCCATTCTGTTACATATCCTCAAAAATTCTAGAATCATTTCTATAATACACTACCACACTACACGTGGCAAGTTATTCAACAAAAGAAAAAAATGATTTATTTAAACAGTTTATTTCCTAAAAAGTGCATAGTGTTTCAATGGTCATAAAATGCTAACTCTCCCTTCTTCTTAAATTGAATCAAACTCCTCTCTTCCATTTCTCTTGTAACAAATAGCTAGTTATTATTAACAAAGCAAAAAGAGGTGGTGTTTATTGTGCACCAATTCACAAAACACTATTTATTATAATGGTTTCTTTTTTTACCTTCAGTTTTTTTCCCCTTTAACATTTGGTTTATTGAAAATTGGACTTCATGATTTGTTACAATTTGCTTTTGATGTGGTTATCCTAGTCTCATTATTGGATCATGGGTTTTATGAGTTAACCCGAGTTGACTCGAGTTATTTTTTTGTGTTTTTTTAATTGATTTTTTTTCAATTACATCCTTTTACATTACGTTGATTAGGAATTCAGCTTTATAATTTATTTTGATTCAATTTCTACGAGGTTATCCTAGTCTCATGACCTGGTTTACGGGTTTAGGAGGTTGACTCTGGTCATTTTTTTAATTTATTTTTTTCAATTTCATCCTTCAATATTGAGTTAATTAGAAATTGAGTTTCATAATTTATTTTGATTTGTTTTGTATTGGGTTATCATGGCCTCATGATCTAGGTTGTGGATTTGGCAAGTTGACTCAGGCCGACTTAAGTCAATCCAATATATTGTCTACTTGGTATTTTTGTTTAAATAATATTATCTTAAATTTTTTTTATTCAAACTATATCAAGTCGACCGGATCATATCGAATCAGGCCTTCACATGGTGTAAATTATATTTTCTTCTAGAAAAAATATTAACAATATTTGAATGTTTTTTTTACATTAAAAAAAAAAAACCTGCTACGGGTCAACAATATAGTAATGATCTATATGTGATCAAAACCTTTCCATACCCATTTTATGTACCAAAAATATATCGTCCACATGGAAAGAAGAAGCCTTAACAAGCCAACTTGATTTACAGAAAACATGAAGCCATCCTATATAGCAATTAAACTTTTCCTGAGACCGACATAATACTTCCAAGTACAATCCATTTTACACATCAGTGTAATGGAAGCATGATTGATCCGGGCAAGACAAGAATCTCCTATATACCGAAATCCTCACCTGAACCTTTCATCAGGCTCTCTGGCATTTGCATTTTAAAAAAAAAGTTGCACTTGACGAACATCAAAATAAAAAACGAACACCAACAACTTTGTAGTCGGATTATTTTTAACGACCAAAAGCTAAAAGCAGTGTCATAATTAACTGGATAAATTATAGTGGGATACTGCTTACTAGGATTGTGAACATAATGGGTATACATTTATGTGCAGAGATCATGGATGCCCACGTATATTTATGGATTTATTTACTAGGCAATCGTAGAAGGATTTTTGGTAAGTGGTCTTG
>Ga0325411_1004641_pt1 | contig 15351 bp, 3 predicted proteins | sample PopdelMetagenome_13_FD_206181 | JGI IMG/M metagenome (GOLD analysis project Ga0325411, IMG submission 206181) | Populus deltoides microbial communities from Bellville, Georgia, United States - Xylem-PdIQD-R4 | ecosystem: Host-associated > Plants > Phyllosphere > Stem > Wood/Secondary xylem... | reverse complement strand
GATCATAGTAATGCATACATGATATAGATTTTTACAGCCATTGATAGAGTATATCTGTCTTTTCTCTCTTTGCAGAATTATGAAGCCTGAAGGAAATGTGTTGTTGACAGTGAGGGAATGGGAAGGATAGAGGGAGGGAAGGAGGGACCCTTTATTTATATATTTTTTAGTCCACCTCGGGGTTTGAGATTTGTACCGATTAGGCAATATTCGGTAGTGATTTTTAACTTTTTTTTTATTATTAAATTTTAATTTTTTTTAATGATTTGAATCGTTTTAATGTATTAATATGAAAATAAATTTTAAAAATAAAAAAATATTAATTTAATATTTTTTAAATAAAAAATATTTTAAAAAATAATTGCTACCATATTTTTAAATATCATCTTATATCCTTATAAATTTTAAAAATAAAAAAATATTATTTTAATATTTTTCTAAAAAAAATATAAAAAATAACCATTATAAAATCCTCAAATATCCTTTTAATATTTAGCGGCCAACGAGATGATTTGCCCGCGCGCTACCGTGGGTTTATAAAACAAATGCACTTGATAGTGTTATAATTATGAACCAGCGCTAGATGAGTAATAGAAATTAAAGGTATGATGGAGCAAATATTTCATGATGGAAAAAAAAGTTGTGTTGGTGATCAAAAACTTAGAGACTGAATAAAATGATTTGTAGCAATCTACAGTGTTTTGTGAGGAAAGATACAGTGCTTTCGTCACATGATTTAGCTTTTCAGTTAATAAAAAGCAAAAAAAAAATACAAAGCTAAATCTTTTACCAACTTAATATTAAAAAAAACCAACAAAGATAATTTTGGAAGGAAAAAAACCTATGAAAAAAAATGTTGCAGCAATTGACAATATTTTGTGAGGAAAACTATAGTGTTTTTTCCAATGAAATAAATTAAAAAACTATTTAGAGAACTATTATAGAAATCCACAGTGTTTTGTGAAAAAAACTACAATGCTTTCCTCATATGATTTAGCTTTATTGTAATTATAATTGTTAACCAACTCAATATTAAAAAAAAAATCGACAAAGATAATTCTGGAAAAAATCATAAAAAAATCACATGGAAAAACACTGCAACAATTCACAGTGTTTTAAAAAAAATAACAAAGCTAAATTCTTAATCGGCTCAATATTAAAAAAAAATCAATAGAAATAATTTTAGAAAAAAAAAATAACAAAACAAACACCAAAAAAAGAGGAAAAAATCATATTGGAAACACTGTAGCAATTCACAGTGTTTTGTGATGAAAGCTACAATGCTTCCCTACATGATTTAGTCTTATTTGTAATGACTTGTAATTGTAATTCACAAACAACTCAATATTAAAAAATAAAATTGAAAAAGATAATATGAAAAAAATTATAACAAAAAAAAACTATGCGGAGAGACACTGTAGCAATCCACAATGTTTTATGAGCAAAGCTACAATACTTTCCCCACATGATTAAGCTTTATTACAAAGTTAAATTTTAACCAACTCAATATTTAAAAAAATAAAATCGACGAAAATGATTTTGGAAAAAAATATTACAAAGAAAGAAAACACAAAAGAAACTGGAAAAAAATCATGTGAGGAAAAACTGTATCAATCCATAGTGTTTTTTGAGGAAAAACTTGTATTTACTTGTAATTACAATTCTTAACCAGCTTAATATTTAAAAAATAAAATTAACAAAAATAATTTTAGGGAAAAACATAACGAAAACAGGAAAAAACCATGTGGGAAAAAACACTGTAGCAACCAACAGTAATTTTCGAGGAAAGTTAAAGTGTTTTCCTTACATATTGTAATTGTAATTTTTAACCAGCTCAATATTAAAAAATAAAATAAAAAAAAGATAATTTCGGAGAAAATCATTAAAAAAAAAACCATGCGGAGATACACTGTAGCAATAAACAATGTTTTAAAGAAAAAAATTACAAAACTAAATTCTCAATCAGCTCCATATTAAAAAAAATCAAAAAATAAAGAAATAAAATAGAAAAATTATGTGGAAAAACATCGCAGCAATTCACAGTATTTTCAAAAAAAAAATTACAAAGTAAAAATTTTAACCAGGTCAATATTTAAAAAGTAAAATCAACAAAAATAATTTTGGAAAAAACAAAAGAAAAAATAAATGAAAAAAAATTAAAAATTAGGAAAGTTGAAAAAAAAAAGTAATTTTGAAAAAAAATTTAAAAAAAAATAAAAAAAGGGAAAAGTTAGGGAAAAAAGAGAGGGTAAGAATCACTGTGATTTAGGTGTGGGGAAATAATGATTCCTCACACCATTTAGATATTGTTTAATTTAATACCCATTTCTACTGTATAAAATAATTAGTTTTGTTTTATTAGTAAATTTGTACTTAATGAAGTGATAATAACATATTCATCTACATCATAATTATTTATGTCATTTTCCCTACATCATTATAGTGCAAGATTTTATTTATATTCCATTAATCTATTTGAAACTTAATTTATGATAATAGTTTATTAATAAAAATATATTAAATTTTAATTTTAGTTATTTACGTTAATGTGAAAACATGAGAATTATATATATCATTAACTATATATATTCATTTTTTCTCAGAAATAAAAATGTAAATTAATTATTTTGTGAAGATGTTTGGTAAAGGTAAGTGTTGGTGAGAATTTTACTTTATGTTAAGTGGGAGAATTTAGCAGAGGGTAATTTATTAAAAGAGGATGATAATTAACCAAAATTATTTTAAAAATAATTAGGTGAAATTTTACCTTTGAGACATTAATTTACATTTTTAACACATTAATTAACCCTTAAAATTAATTTTTCTCTTTTAACAATTATCTTGGAAACTATTGCTTCTTCTTCTTCTTCTTCTTTTTTTAATTTTATGCCAAATACAACCTAACCAATCAACTTTCAAATTCTTTAATTCCCTAAGAAAAGCCATAAATTTTCAAATAATTAATAAATCAAATTAATCAAGCATTGGATCCAGAGTTGTCGGTATCCTCACTGTCTTTTTTTTTATATATATTTTTTATGAATATAGAATAATAAAAAATAAAAAAGATTTTTTGTTTGCTTTCATGCTTGTCCCAATCACGTGCTGAAACGTGAGCCGTTAAACGTGATCCTATCTGGCTAGTGAAAACTTGACTTTGGTCTTTGTTTTTTAGCGATTCTATTTTACAGCCTTTTTTCTCGGGGATTTCTCATTTTAGTCCCTAATGTATTTACTCATTCTTGATTAGATCCTAAACCATATGCATTTTATCAATTTGATTCCAACCATTTTCAAACAACTCTCAACCCCAGGGGAGGAAATATGGTGTTGAAGGACGAGGAGGCCGTGACATCCCTAACTTTGAGAGATCTTACATTTTAGTCCTTTATATTTGAAAAGTCCTTATTAGGGAAACACTAAATCCACTAATTATTTTCTTAAATCCACGAAAAAAACTCATGAATAGTAAATAGTATCCATCTTTGTTTTGAAGGACTATTTACGTGGATTTAAATTGAAGAATTATTTGAGAGAAAAAAGAAACCCTGCATGATTTTAAATAAACTAAAAAGAATATTAACCTATGAAAAACCTGATTGGCTTAAACATGTCGATCAAATTTCCCTCTTTTTTTTTTTATAATCTTTTTGGGTGCATGTAGGTAGGAATTATAAATACTTGCATGTTAATAAAGAAGGGTGGATGGTTCCGACACAATCCACGAGAAGCGATGCATTTCATCATGTGATAGTAGCGTAGCCAAAAGGTGCAAGCAACAAGAAATAAATTAAAAAAATAAAAAGAAGATGATAATTAACACCTCGATTTGATTTCCAAAAGGGAATCTGCTACCCCAAATTGACTTGGAAAACACGATAAATTGACAAGTCTATTCACTTATCTTGAGAGAGAGAGAGAGAGAGAGAGAGAGAGGTTGATGACTACGGTGTAGGGCCTAAGCACATGTTTTTTTAGTTGGAATTATTATAGTCATTAAATCTTATCTAGTTCAGAAGATCCAGTTGATTCAGCCAATTCAGGCGAGAATTGACTATGTGAACTTCAATATTTTTTATTTAATTTTTATAAGATGAGATTGTTTCATTTTAAAAAAATAGAGAAGAGAATTGGAAATGGAGATCCATATAAAAATATATTTTTTTATTGAACATATCCTGATACATATAAATTAAAAATGGAGATGAAGAGGTTTTTTTTTTTTTAGCTAAACATGCCATAATTGTTTGGGAGTTTGATGTATGTAAATTGTAATTAGAATTTTAGTAAATTCCTGCATATAAGATGTATGTTAATTCACATTAAAATACACAAAAAAAAAACTGAAAATTCAACAATTTTGTGGTGAGTTCCACTTGGTTAGGTATTAATTATATATCAAGATTAACCATCTAGTAGGTGGTCCGGTGGTAAGAGTTTGGAACTAAGAGGTTTGTTCCCCCAGTGATCTCAGGTTCGAGCTCTGTGGTTGCTAATATGATGGTCACTGGAAACTTACATGATCGTTAATTTTAGAATCCGTGGGATTACTTCGTGGAATTAATCGTCGGATTAGCTCGGACACTTATGTTAATCAAAAATAAAAAAAAAGATTATATATCGAGATTAAACCTTTCAGTAGTACCAAATCTTAAATCATTCAAGACTGCTGCATTTATGAGAGTTTTTTTCTTACATATTGTTTTTTAAAATATGAAATGTAAGTCATCCTTTGGTTCATACGATTATGTAATTTGATATTATAATCCAAGAGTGCTTCCAAGGCATTGTTATTGCTGTTATGGCCAGACACACAGTCTCTCGACACAGGACATTAGTTTAATGCTCATCCTAGTCATATTCTAGGTAGTTGTCTCACTCACAAAACTATATCCTCGCTCGTAAAATTTATCAAAGCATTTAATATCTTTAAATAATTTCTTCCTCACAATATCCCTCGATCCATTCAACTCTGATTTCTCGTTATACATGAGAGTTGATGTATGCATGAGAGTTGATGCATCTCATCATCTGTTAGATTGTCGGTATCACCAGCTTGACTTTGTTTATCTATTTGCGTGTGCAGACAGTGTCTTGCATAGAATACAAGCAAACGACCGGTGAAAGTGATTACTGGTTGGTGAAATAAAATAGATTCCCAATTAAATAGGATTATAGCCTCCACAAATGACCTAAATGTAATACAGACTCAAAAAAATACCTTGACTTATTGTATTATTGAAAGCATTAATTCCTCGTGCAGTGACATTCGGCACAGTTTGTTTTTTTAGTTTATAACAAAGTTTTAAAATTATATTTGATTGGAAAAAAATATTAAATTGATATTTTTTAGTTTTTTTTTTATAGTCTTGATATGGTATTGTTAAAAACAAAAAAAAATACTTAAAAAAATCATTTTAATGTATTTCCAAAAAAAAAATTAAAACAGTTTTCAAAATGACTTTTATTAGAATACCAGATATACATTAACAAGCTGATGGGTGTCATGTTTCAAAAGTAATTATAATAGAAAATAATATAAAATTATTGATAAAATTTATGATTTATTTATAACTCATGAACAAGAATGCAGGCATGTTAAAGGCTTGGGTGGGCTATAGCCCAGGTCAAGATTTTATCAATATTTTTTAATTAGTTTTATGTAAAAACAATTTGTAATTCTCGATTGAGTTATCAAAAAATTCTAAAAATTTATGTGGAGTCTTCTAATATGATGCTTTAGCTTGAGTTAAAAGTTCAGAAGTTTTGGAGAAATTCAGAAATTTGATGAAAAATCACAATTTGACCAGTTTTACGTTATTGGACATAATTTTCAATCCAACCATCAGATTAAGCTAAAATTTTACGAGGAATCTTAAAATATATTGAATAAAATTTGGTTAAAATTTTATGATGAACGGAGCTTGGTAATTCTAACAAAAAAAAAACTGTCAAATAAAAGCAAAACGACTCATTAAACGTAAAATGGTTGTTTGCCATTAAAAAATAAAAAAAAATTAGTTTTTCCTTTCTTTTATATGTTGTCGACTGGGCAGAAGCAGAATAGGAAAAGAAAGAAAAGAAAAGGTGAGAGAGAAAGAGAGAAAAGTAAGGGAAAAACAAAAAAAAAAATTCAAGGAAAAAAAAAAGAGAGAATAACCTTGTAAACTTATAAAGTCCAACTTATAAAACACTAATACAAGGAAGAATCAAGTAAAGGAAGGAGGAATTGAGAGAGGGAAAAAAATTTAATTACTTTATTTTCCAGTTGATATGAGATTGTTATTTTATCCTGGTTGAGGGGTTGTTACAATATCGATTCAGATTCGATTATAGATGAATTATATTCCACAAAACATCGACGAATGTAACTTCAATAATGAGTTTATTTTTACTTTCACTTTAATTTTATGTACTTTTAAATTTATTTTTTAATATTTTGGGTAATGTATTTGAATTAAAACTTTACTGTTAACTTCGAAAATTCATATACATGAGTTAATAATTGATCTTAAAAAAAATTTATATATTTATTTAATAACTCAGGGCAGAAAAAATTCCTGGCTCTGTCTTTGCCCATAAGTCTTGTCTCTTTAAGTAAATGAGGGGTAAAGTATAATTTTACTCTAATAGTTTTAATGAGATAAAATATTATTGACATGTACGTATTAATAAAGGATAAATATTTCTTACACAAATATTAATGTTGATTGAAATATGATGGACCTTTAGAGAACTTTTACATGTTACCTCTTATACAATATTAATGTCGATAAAAATATGACGGGTTCCTAGAAGATTTTTATAAACTATCATTTATATAATATTAATGTTAATAAAAATATAATGAGTTCTTGGAAAAATTTTAAACGTCTAAAGATGTAAGAAAAGTAAAATCTAAAATATAGTTGAACCCACAATGGCCGGCTCTTTCCTAGGCATGTGTTGGATTTTGAATAAATTGTTATATACATGAACAAATATGAATTTCTTTCTAGAAACTCTTTTCTATATTTTCGGTTAGATATTAATTATATATCGAGATTAAACCTTTCAGCACTATCAAATCTTAAATCATTCAAGACTGCTGCATTTATGAGAGTTTTTTTCTTGCATATATTTTTTTTAAAAAAATATGAAATGTAAATCATCCTTTGGTTCATACGATTATGTAATTTGATATTATAATCCAAGAGTGCTTCCAAGGCATTGTTATTGCTGGTATGGCCAGACACAGAGTCTCTCGACACAGGAGTATGTTAGATGTATGCATGAGAGTTGATGCATCTCATCATCTGTTAGTTTGTCGGTATAGACTCAAATAATTTTTTTATTATTATGTTTCAAAAGTAATTATGATAAAGAATAATATATAATTATTTTTGTGATTTTATTGGTTTAAATTTTAAAATTAAAATTCTTATTTATAGTGTTATTTTTGAAAGTGTTATTTTTTCTGTAATTAAGGCTAATAATATATAGTGTGGGCTTGCTGGCTGTAAGTTTTACGGAGATGAATTAAGTGGGTGGGATTAATTGTTTTTTCACATGTTCAACAGGGAACTTCTGCAGGATTACATGGAAGTACCATGCATTCCTGTGGAATTGCGTTAAAAAGAGATGATTGGAAATTGAAAAAACTGTTTCATAATGGTTAACTGGAACAGTACACCTGAAAAACTTGTCGCTGGTTTGTAAGGGTAAAAGAAAAAACCCTTAAAAAAATTAAGCATGAGGTCGTCAAGGGGTGTTTTTCATTAATGTTTTCAGTTTTTCATAATGTTTTCTTTTGCAATTACAAAGTCAGCTCTAGTACAATTCTGTATTTGACTAAATAAAAAAAATAGGTATGCATGGGAGGCGCTCGCGCCCTTCGAGCGGCGCCTCCTGACATCGAAAAATATCCTTCTACTATATCAGTGGAAGCGTTGTCATATTATCTTCTTATTGATACGACACATATCTCCAGTGATGGTCTGATTTGTTGTCAATAAGTATTTTTTTCCCTTCTTTGTTATTGGTATTTAAACTTCAGTCCTTTATTCTTTTTATTTTTAATTTTTGGTATTGGTCCTTTTGTAGAATATTGTCCAATTTGGTCCTTCTTTTTTTTCTTTGTTCTTTATATAAAAGTTTTATTGGTTTTCAATTTTATCAATGAATTCAAATTGATTGTATTATATTTTCAATTTGGTCATTATTGTTTTGATTTTTAATTTTTTTTCTTGTTTCTTTTGTAAAAGTTATTATTCTTTTCAATTTCACCCTTCAATCAAAATATTTTATATAATTTTAATCCTTATTTTTTTTTATTTTTTTTGTCTTTTTTCTAAATTGATTTTTCTTTTTAATTTCACCCATTAATCAAATAAATAATTAATTATGTTTTTGAATATGGAAGGGGGAGGGGAAATCATTTATAAGCCAATACTTATTTACCAATATACCTTGTGATTAATTAACCAAATATCATATGGCCACACATTAATTAGTTAAGTAATTTAAGCCACTTACATTAATGACGAGAGATTGGCTGGCGTACGTACCTGTGTATGCTTTGAGCAACTCCAACGAAGAATTTGTATCATGCTTCTCTTGCTAGCTGTGTTACTGTTAATACAGCTGACACAGGTTAATTGACTTTTAGGGTTTAGATGTGGACTCTTGGCTGGTCATGAGTCTTGTTTTATACTCCTTTGCTGCTCAGCTCAACATCATGCCGAGGCCATCTTTTGTTGTCTTGAGTCTTGTTTTGTTAGGCTGGGGTCCAAGCATTCTGACGGTAAACAATGGTGTGTTATTGAATGAGTTGGAGATTTGAAGTCATACTTGGCTGCAAAGTTGGGCATGAAACCTCGTGAGTTTATCCTATATCCAAAAACTATTTCAATTTAAAAATTTAAATTATTAAATAAAATCTTAATATATAATTTATAAAACTTGAAACTTGTATAGAAATATACTAACTCGAGGTAATGTTTTGATAATGGTATGCATGATTTGATATTTATGGGAAGGATCCAAACTTCTACATGCCAAGCGTCCTGTCTAATTTTATGGTCAATCGGTACTTTAGCTTGCCTTTTTATAATTGAATTTATGATCTTTAGCAGGTTCACTTTAATTAGCAACTATATGCATTCGAGAGTGTTTTGATCTTAAGTTGTGGATGTTTGCAAATCTGTACCAACTAGAAACTATAAGCTTTGTTATTCCTTTGTTTGATGCATTCATGGAGAAAGAAGTTTAGAAATTATTGTTGGTTTTGGGATTATAACAAACAATAATTTTTTTTTTTTTGAAAAAACCAATAAAAATGTTAACATAATATTCTTTTAAAAGCCATCAAAATATTCTATTGGTATATTACAATGCTAGTGAAATATAGAACTCCGACGAGTAATTTTTTAATAACTGTATTCTGTTATTAATTTTATTAGTGTTTAAAAATACTGATGAAATCTTCACTACATGCCGATAGAATATTCCATCAGCAATTTTTGATTTTAAGATAGTAAAAACATGATCTATTTGAATGAATGTTTATTAATACGGTTATAGGATGATAATGAGTATCCACAGCTCAAGTTTCATCACACTCATATCTTATTTATTATTCAACTAATAAAAAATTTAAATATTTATACCTTATCAATCAGGTTTTGAGTATCCATATTGATATCCATCATTGAAGTATAATTTATTGCTCAACATAAAATAAAATAGTAATATATAAACACACATCGCATCAGATTTATATCGAGTTTAACAATATATTATCAATTAAACAAGGAAACTATCCAAAAAAAATTTACTCATTCAAGTTGGTTCGATTCAGTATTTATCACATCAAGGTAAAATTATCATCCATCTCAAATCCTCAACAACATCATTAAGTAATACTTATTAAACATAAGATGACATCAAAGTAAAAAAGAAAAAAGCAAACATGTGATAAATGTTGTTTAAGCAAGAGGATGAGATTCATGCTAGTCATTGAAACGAATGTATTGTCTGCCCTAGAGAGATCTAAAGATAGCAGCATCAATGCCCTTTGTCCTCAAGCGTGCTCTTCTCTTCGTAATTAATGCCACTCTATCACGCCCTCAATTTCATCCCCTTTACTCAATCTATCTACTATAATTATAAAGCCATTAAACACCATTATTGTGTCATCTTTTGTCTGCTTGGCTCAGCATTCACTCTTCAGCACCAATGATTTTGTTAGCTTGATTAATATAAATCTACCTTTTATCATCCCACATTGTTTTGAGATTAAAAAAAAATTATTAATTAATTCATTGAATTAAAACTTTTTGCAGGCAAGTTTGGACTCACGGCCGGATTGAGTGAGGGGAGAAATGACATTAGATCCCATTATGCCCAGTAGAGCAATTGCTTGCTTAAATGGGGACACCAAATGTCTTCTCGTCTCTTTCCTTTTTTATTTTTATTTTTAATAAAAAAACTCATTGAGCCTTCAACTCCACAATCTTGGATTTAAATCTTGCTTTTCTTGGGTGGTTGTAATTGTCTCTGTTGGCCTTTGAGAGGATAACATTATGGAAGGTCTCTTGCCCTTTACAGGATTGACCACTCAAACCACAGCGTGGCCGGCCGGCGTACTGTGGCCCATATGATCCTACTCTTCTTTCAAGAAATCAAAAAAACCTTTTTCAAGAACTCATAAACTTTTGGTAAACACTGGAGAAATGCCCTAGCCAAGGAATGATGTTGGCATCCTGGGCTTTTTAACATGGTTGTCTTCCATTATCTGAGTACTGATTTGAGAAAAAAGTTCGGGTAATCAGTACATGAATTATCTAGTTAACCTAGATCAATTATTTTAATTCAAATGATCAATTAAAAAAGATGTAATTAAATTGTCAAATCTAATACCAAAATCATGCACTGCTTGATTTATAACAAATAGATAGTTTTTTTAAGTTAAATAAAAAAAAACCCTTTAAATAACAAAGAATAAAGTGATTTATTTAAGTTTAAAATGTAAAAGGACGGGTAACGATTTAATTCTTAAATAAAATACAAACAACATGTCATCTATAACCATAAAAATTAGCGGCTAAAAGGTCACTCGAAAATTAAGACATGGGTATTTTATGCCTAAATCTTTTATTTTTTAATCTATTTTTAACTTAAAACACCTAGAAAACACTCTTAAGACATTGATTAACTCATTTATGGTCTTAAACCCTAAAATCAATCCAAAAACTCAAATTCAACCAAATTCAAAAACATTATGAGCTTACATTTGCCTTCTCATATGATGGAAAGACCAAAAAATATCTTAATGCAACTCTTCTCATTAAATGAAACTAGTTGACAATAAAATCAACCTTTTTTTAGTCGAAATTGATATCAACCGATGATTTTTCCTCTCTTCAACTTGAATTCAGTAACTTTCTCTCTCCTCTCAAACTAAGAATAACAATAAAAAAGAAAATTTTTTTTGCATAGAATTTTTAAGAACTAAAATAATCAAAAAATTATCAATTAAAAAGTAGGAGGATCAAAGTAAGCTTTTCATACCAAATTTGAAACTATCTTCTATTTTTCCCATTCTTTTCATTTCGATTCTTTATCTTTTAATCTTGTCATTCTCTAACATATTAGATGTAATTGGCCATCAATCTAACCACACAGGGATCAAGTCGTAAAGAAAAAAAATTCAATGATCAAAATAAAAGAAAAAAATTATACAACAATCCACTCTAAACCAGAAGAGGTGCATGGATTACAGTAAAAATCATACCTTTTAGTGTTGGTTAATATAACAGAATATCTAGGATACAAGCATATTCTCGTCCCAGGTCAGCTCTATATGCGAAAAAGTGGAGATATGTTTTATGCTTGAGATCTGTCATTTGCAAATTAATTTTGTAGAAAGAAAAATATTGGTTCAAATCCTCAGTTTCTTTGTATAGAACTGTAAGATCATTTGAATCATATGTAGCCCGTCGGAGGTCGTTACTAGCTGCAATCTTGCGACAGAGAACGCGGCCTGGAAAATTGGAGGAGGAGGTTTTTAAGAAGAAGAAAAAAATTTAGTTGTTTTTATCTATTTCTATTTAATTTATAAAAATAAATATTATACTTATAATTTATTTTTTTATTTTGCTTAAGACTTTATTTTTCTTCTTCTTTCTTCATGTTTTCTTAGATTTTTTTTGGGTTTATTTAAGAGGTTCTAAAGTAGAAAAACTAAAATTATCAAGTATAATATCTAATTTAGTAATAATTAGCATATTTAATTAATAGGAAAATTCGAGGCTATATGAAGGGCCTCAGAAGTGTTGGCCAAGCCTATTAAACCAAGAACCCACCCGAAGCCTATAATACCTAAGAAGTAGAGAGATGGCCCGAAAATCATAACCCTAGCACACATGACAACAAAGAACCCTAGATCCAATAGCATTCCGGCATGGTAGGCTCACGGAGTCAATTTTTCAAGTATTGCACTGCTGGTGATAGGTACGCTTCTTGGTGGATGCCTTGTTTTGAGTGTTAAGTTATTTGACCTTCATGATCTTCAATGGATGTTTAACTCGGTATCTTCTTATCTTTTAAAATTGTTTAATCCACCCAAAACTTGGTTCATGATCCAGACCGAGTTTCTAAAAAACCAATCTGTAATCCAATTGACCCAGTTAAAGCTCTTCAAAACAATGTTGTTGTAATTTGATTCGAGTGAAACTAGATTAACTTGCTAATCCGTCCATGTTGAGTAACCTTCCATCTGTTCTACGAGAATCATACAGAATGGAACTACGTAAAACTACGTAGAATAAGCTGTTCTACGAAAGAGAGAGGATAGAAACATGGGACATGATACGAAACAAGAACTATTTTTGTCCTGTTCGCACCAAACACGAAATACCAATAACCATGAAGGTCCTGTACAATCCAATCATGTTCCATGTACCAAAAGCTACTGATTTTTGTAAGAGATAGTTGAGCATCTTTGCATATAGTTCGATCCCTACTTTGGCTTTGGCCAAATTCAGCGGCTCCTCGCTAGACAACATGTGTTCGATGTCGACAGACCAGAAAGAGGTAGCGAACACTTTACCATCATATAGTTCATCAACCTACTGAGGGGACAGCAACAACTCAAATATCCAATCCCATTGGAAGCCCTGCTTCGATCCAATCTGGTATTTTTTGCATCGGTATTGCAGTTTGTTTTGTTGGGGAATGTCTCTGTAAAGTGAAGAAAAGGATAAGGAAGAAGTCGAGAAATATTAAAGAAGGTGAGAGACAAATCAGCTGAGGGAGACACCAGTGGATGAGCACTCAATGGCCCTTTCTTATATTCTACCAATATGAGAGAGACACCAAAGTGAAAGCAGGAACTTTACTTGTTGGAGACATTCACTTCGGCTTGATGCTTCTTTTACCACTTACTTTAATCCACGCCTGCCTAAATATTCAACACAAAAACAAGAAAAGTTTATCCTCTTATTCTCAAAAAGAAATCCAATTCACCATCAACTTTTACACCCGAAGACACATTCACATGTTCAATGTCATCAGCCGGCTGTCTACTCAAAGCAGGATAAACATGTTGCCGACCAAGTCAAAATTGGCTAACAAAGAAGGTTCCTTGGTTTCATAAATATAATAATTTAAGATGCTTCATTGCTACTACCTGTGACTTGAACAGGATCTAAACCACTATCAACCTGCTATTACCAACTTCACCAGAAATTTTCATGTGAGAATGATAAACAAAACCAAGACTTACCAACCAATGCGGCAACAGCAACTTAACAGTAGACTTAAGCTTTATGTGTTGCATATATGTAGAGAGCATGCAGTTATCCTTGAGTTTATATGCATTTGAGCCAAATAGAACATACACAATAAAATTCTGACTACTGACCTGAGAAAGAATAGATCCTGGAACCAACAGAGACGATCCAGCCAACCTTTAACTGGACAAGATAAAATTGTAAATGCACGAGTATGTGCATACATAACTTTAACTGGTCAAGATAATGGGCACACACTTCACACAAGCTAAGGATATTAAAGCATGCTACTCATTGAAGAGTGAAAACAAGCTCTATGAAACTAAACCAGTCAAGGAAAGTTGCTAAACAATACTAGAAGGAAAAGGGGGGAAACATTGCAACTTCCCGAAGCAAAAGCAATTCTGGATTGAATTGCTTGAGCAACTACCTTTAGAACACAACATGGCAGTGATCAGTGAACAAAGGAGCAATTGATAATCACATTTCAGCAAAATCATTTGGACTATGAGAAAACCAAGTTGCAACAACCATAAACCCTTGAGGGACAAGAAGGAAATCTCTGCAAATATTAACATCCACATGCCTGGCTATCAGACAACTATTGCTAATCAAGACATTAAATCTTTCCATAGATTCATATCTACACAAGACATTAAACAACGTAACATAAGACCTATAATATTGAGCAGACTCTTGTGATACCAATGCATGCCAGTATGTCAATGCACAACTATATAGATAACAGATGCGAGAGTTCATCCCAATCCCATAACCTACCTTGCAGTCTCAACATAACAAACAACAGCAATCCAAGCAAGGTCGAAAAAGAGAAAATAAATCAATGGATGCATTCAAGAAAATAGAGAAAGCACCACGACCATCGGTGGGAAGGAATGACAGCAATGATGAGGCAAATTTTTTGAACAATGCCGATGAGTTGAAGTTCTAAACTCCAGAAAATGCCATCCAAATCACTGGCTTGAGCTTAAAAGGATCCGATTTAACATATTATAAAAACAGCATAGCTACCATATCTTATTGTTTCCTTTTGCAATCAAACTACCTTCAATCGCAGTACTTGACAGAACAGAAACAGTTGCCCTATCAATAAATTTACAATTCAGATACTCCTTTGCGAACATCAAAATCAAGAAAACTATAAAACCCTTCAAAAAACAAAAGAACAGGAAAGGAAATGGCAAAAATTAAAAGTAGATTGGAGACAATTTGCCAATTTGAAACCTTTTCAACTACAACCATTAAATTTCAGAGATTTGACTTATTAAAATTTACAAAACTAAAAAGAAAAGAAAAGAAAAACATATCCCATATCCCCTATCAAACCTCCGATTCCTTTGTTTGTACACGAAACTATCCAACAAACCCAAATAAGCCCATATCCCCAAAACAAACCCCAAAATCCACCTCCATCCCTCAAAAGACTCTTCGCCCTCCACCAACAATCTCTTCATGCTACCCCCTACCACTTAAAGTTTGCACCAAACTTGAAGCATGTCTTCTAATTTTCTCATTCTCGTCATCCAAAAACCCAACACAAATCTCCAAAACCCCTTCT
>Ga0325411_1004635_pt1 | contig 15368 bp, 4 predicted proteins | sample PopdelMetagenome_13_FD_206181 | JGI IMG/M metagenome (GOLD analysis project Ga0325411, IMG submission 206181) | Populus deltoides microbial communities from Bellville, Georgia, United States - Xylem-PdIQD-R4 | ecosystem: Host-associated > Plants > Phyllosphere > Stem > Wood/Secondary xylem... | reverse complement strand
AAAATAAGAATGAATATGGCCCCAATTTGCTGTATGGTCCCAAACAAGATTTGTTGTTGGAGGATTTCGCACTTTCATTTCCTTACACTTGTGTTTCACTTATTGTCCTTTAGACCTTATTCTGTTTAAATTAATGTTTGTTTCGATGCAGGAATGACCAAGAACCCCAAATTTGTGGAGGAAGTATCGTCACATTTCAGAAAACATGATGAAATTATTGTCGTCAGTTCCTGAATGAAACTCCATATGCTTCCAATCACTTGTTCTTTTTTTTTTCTGTGTGTAACTTCTGGTTTCGCAGGGTTGCCAGCTTGGGAAAAGGTCTATGATGGCTGCAACTGATCTCTTAGCTGCTGTAAGCACATCATCCTGTAAATCTTAAATTTGGTTGATTTTCGTGTCCGATGGATAAAAATTGAAATTCGTTTAAGTATCATAAGTCGAGTTTTCTTGAAGGCACAGCATGATTTGCCCCATGGCTTGCATTGCTATTTACTTCTCACCTACTATCAGTATAGTTTAAGCTAGGAAATTAGCTTGTCATTTTCAAACAAGGAAATTAGCTTGTCATTTTCAAACCAGCCACAGCATAAATCTTGCAGTACTGAGAAATTCAAAGAACCGTTGTTTTTATTCGGATCGCATGCTAGCAAGCTTTTGATTATTTTCTGATTCAAGATTGGTCTGCATATAGTTAAAACTTGCACAGATTAGGATCATAAAAAGGGGTGGATTTCTTGATATTTTGTCTCCTTAATAAGTTCCCTTATTCACGGCTTCCTTGTAGCTACCTTTAGGATTTATGAGATTTAAAGAGTTGTGCTCGGGTTCAATCCAATGCAGTAATGCCCATTTTGATTTTCGACTTTGGCTGCAAGCTTACTTTATAGAGCATTGATTGCACTTGAGACGCAAGCCTATCTTTTAGTGGGAGTCTGAATTTATTTCCATGGCTCCAAGTCTTTTGACCATGCATGGAGCTTGTTAAAACTGATTAGAGCTTAATCCTTTCTGCAGGGTTTTACTGCAGTGACTGACATTGCTGGTGGATTTGCTGCCTGGACGCAGAATGGACTTCCAACAGATAATTAACTTCTGTTTACGGGAATTACGTCCATTACCGCAATAAACTTTAAAGATAAGAGATAGGTGATGTGCAGAACGTCACTCGTCAATGTTTTAGTAGCAGCATCCAACATTACAAATCCTGCTGTAAATCATACTGAAAACGCATGGCAAGTGCTGTGAAAATTTGTCATGAAAAGAACTGTATGAAGTGGAACATTTATGTAAAATAAAACATCTTAAAATTGTACAGAAAGTTCTCTTCTTGTGGATCAGCTTGTTTATGCAACTTTATTTTCTTTTGATCTAACGTCAGGTCAAACTGGCTTGCCTTGAAACTTGGTGGCGAATTCCATGATATCATCATACCTTGTGGATATAGCCACTTAAGTTCGAGCAGGATGTTAGGACATTGCTAATTACTTGGCCATGGTGCAGGCTAGATCATTCCCTGAAATAGGAATAAACTACCCTTGCTGCCCGCTGCGGTGTCGGGTTTATATATATAAATAATAATGTTTGGTGCCGAAATGAGATAAAAATAATAATAAAAATCTGGTCATTATAAATATGTAATTTTAATAATTAGAGTTAAGGGGTATTTTATCAAACTCGCAATCTATATCATAAAAAGAATTATAAATTTCTTTTAAAAAAATAAAAAATAAAACAACTTGGGTTAACTTTTCAAACTTATAATTCGAGTTATTAGATTCAATTCTCAATCAATTAAATATGAAATAGAAAAAATAATTTTAATAAAAATAATTTTAATTATATAAAAGAATTTTAAAAAATAGCAAATAAAAAAAATGAGAATTAAAATTGAAAAACAAAATTAATTTTTTATTTCATTGAATGGTGAAATTGAAAAGAAAAAATAATTTAGCAAAAGGACAAAAAAATCAAAAGAATAAGGATAAAAATTGACATAAAAATAAAAATAATATTTTGATTGAAAGATGAAATTAAAAAGAATAATAATTTTTACAGAAAGACTAAGAAAAAAATTAGATATAAAAATAATGAGGACCAAATTGAAAAACATAATATGATTAATTTAAATTGAATAATGAAATTGAAAACCAATAAAGCTTTTACAAAAAAGCCAATGAAAAAAAATTAGAAATCAAAAGAATGAGAATTAGATTAGATAATATAATATTTGATAAATTAGGATTAAAACATGAAAATTGAAAACAAATAAAACTTCTACAAAAGAATCAAGATCAAAAATTAAAAATTAAAAGAATAAGAACTAAAGTTGAAATACTAACAACAAAAAGAGTCAAGCTCTATCTTTTAAGAGATGAGAGGAAAAAAAACGAAAAATTGTTAATTAGTGACAAATCAGACCACCAACAAAGACACGCGCCGCACCAACAGGAAAAGAAAACAATGATGCTTTCAATGAGAGTGAGATGACATTTTTAGATGCAAGGAGGTGTTGCATTTTCAACCCGAAGCATGGGCGCCTCTCAAATGCCCCCGGGTGCTGTGACCACCCACCTTTTATTTTATTTAATCAAATACAAAAAATTTTATAAGTCAACTTTGTAATTACAAAAAATTCATTGTGAAAACCCAAAAACACCTCTTAATCTGATGCTTGGTTTTTTTTTATTTAAAGAGTATTTTTATAATTTTATTGTGCATTTTAATTATTTATTATTTTTATATTTGGTTTAATATTAAAGTGTCCCTTATTTAAAATATAATAAAAAAATCAAAAAATATAAAAATACCTCTTCACTCCATGTTTAATTTGTTCGGCTTCAAAGATATTTTTATCGTTTAATTGTATAATTAATATGGAAAAAAATTATTTATCTTTAATTAATATAAAAATAATAAATGAATTAATTGAAAAGAAGATGTATTTTTTAAATACTAATTAGTTATTCATAGTCAATTCCAAACACTAAACACAAAGATTCAGGCTGTGGTAAGTCCCAGAACCATGAACGATATTGCCGACAAATTATTAAGCCAAGTGCATGGAAATAGCACGTCGGGTACTGGAAAGAGCCATTAATCAAACTTGCCGCAGCATGTTAGAAGGACGACTCTGTATTAGCGTGATAAAATGATCACAACTTAGTATGGGAATTTGTTGCTCAATGAATGTATTTGATATCAAATTAAAGTGAAATTCATTTATTTTTATAATCAAATTTTATTGAAAATTATTTTTCAATAAAAATTTATTAATACGAAACATTAACATGATTAAAATAAATTATAGATAATTAAAAAATTAATTTTAAGATATCTTTAATTGATACTTTTGTAAAACTTGAGAATTTTTATCTTATATAAAAAGGAAGAAAGATTTTTTTATAGTTTATTTTCATATAGTTTATACGTTAGGTTGAAAGAATTATAATAAACTTTAAGTAGTGTGTGTTTAATTTACATGCATGCTCAGCTTGGGTTTTTCATTGGCCCATAAATAATGGTTTTGTTTTTTTGCCAAACTATTTATGTATACATGACCCATAAATAAAGAGGGAGTCTGGAATAGCTTTTTCAAAGGAAATTCATCTAATTTTTTAAGGATTAAAACTAGTAGGTTTTTATTTGTTTTTGTAATATGTAATTAAGGTAAAACAACAAGAATTAATTCTGGTAATTACTGAAATTAATTCTTCATCAATTTTGTTTTTATTCAAAGAAAAATCATTTAGTTTTTAAGTGGTGGTGTTAGAATTTTTCAAAGTTGATAGCTATATTTGTTTGCAGATGTACCATAGTTATACTCTTAAAGTTTTTGGGAAGTTCGAAAACCCGATTGAGACAATTATATTGGAGAATCTTTAAAGTTTTGGGTTGTAGTTAAAGGACTAATTTGAGATTAAGTTTTCTTAAAATAAATAAATAAACACAATCACAAGTACACAACATATCCATGGAGAGTCGATCAAGCCAGTTAGAGATCACTTTCATTCGATTAGATAGGCCATAGGCCAGCTTTACTCTTTGTTTCCTCTTCTTTTTTCCTCAAAGGAATGGGCAGTTAGGCAGGTCCACTGTTGAGTAAGATCCCCGGGCCCCACCTCCCACCAAAACTACATCAACTATGATTTGTCTCCCTTAATTAATTTTCATTTGTTTTTCTCAGCTCAGGGGGTCTGAAATTGAATGCTTCTAACTTGCTCGGAACTGTCAACAGATCTATTCATCCAGCCACGTTCTTGGCTTCTGACAGACACTTTGCGAAGTAAACAATCCTCCAAAATCAAGCAAACATGGGGAGCACATCCCCTACCTTTAAGCTACCTCTTGTTTAAAAGGCATTGTGTGAAGAAGACATTAGATTTGGTGCTCCAAACCCTAGCAAGAAAAGAGAAATAACCTAGAGATGGCAAGAAAGAGGGTGTCTCGGAACTGGTTCGACAAAGTTCGGAGAAAGTTTCTCCGTTCATCTCATAGAAACATCATTCTCAATTCCAAAGCTTGCTCAAGTCACAGTGACGAGATCACAGAAGCAGGCGATTATGAGGTCTTCAATAGCATAGCTTCACCACCTTCGAAGAGAGAACTCGCCATAGAAGATATAGCAGCAATCACAATTCAAGCAAATTTCAGGGGACACCTTGTATGGACTACAATCCACAGCTTTTTTTATTTGTTCAGTTCTGTTAAGTTATTTTCCTAAGTTCTGTGATCTATAAACTTGACAGGCGAGGCGGGCATTTCGAGCACTCAGGAGCCTGGTGAAATTGCAAGCGTTGGCTCGAGGGGTGCATGTAAGGAAGCAATCACGCATAGCCCTGCAGTGCATGCACGCGCTCGTCCGGTTGCAGGTCCGTATTCGTGCGAGGCAGCTCCTCGGCCAGTGCAATGATAACTGATGCATCATATAATATCTAGAGTCAAATTATATCACTAAACAATTCACGGAAAGCATTTCATATCCCGCGTTTTAACACTGTAATTAGAAGGCTTCCTTCCCTTTTATTTACTTAATCTACCCATCTGAATAAACTTCTTGGCAGAGACAGCGACCATGGATTTGGGTAGCAACTGCAAATAGTTTTATCATTTCTTGTACCTTCTATCTAGCCTACTAATCACCCATTACCGCAACATTGGGCAACAAAGAAGTTGTCGTTGTTTCCAAACATAGGTCATCGTTGATCGTACATAATCCAAGTGTTGCATGGCAAGTAGCATAGAAAATAAGGTATGGGAAAAACAAAATAAAACGTGCAGAAAATTGGAATCTTTGATCAAGGGAAAAGGGGCAACTAAAGTTGAACTAGGACAAAGCACTGTACAACTAACAACTACGTACGACAAAAGGAAATAAAAAAGATGTTAGAGAAAAAGGAAAAAAAGAAGAATGTACGATGGGAACTGGCTAGATTTGCACGAATTATTAACAGCATATGCTCCTTGATAGTTAATGGTAGCCCTTGATCAGTGCTGAGAAAAAGTTATCGGATGATTCATCCTTCGCCCATCTTCCCTCTCATCTCCAACCTGTTCCAATGAAGAAAGTTAGAATTGTTCAATGGAACTGAAGTGTGATGATGGGAAATTCCTTACCTCCTTCGCTATTTGCTGAAGGATATCTATTATCTGAGAAAAATTGGGCCTTTGGGTTGGGTCTCGCTGCCAGCATCTCTCAAGAAGTTCTGCAAGTTTTGGGTAAGTGTGCTTGGGGATTGTAGGCCGTAGACCCTTCAGGAATGTTGGATAAAAATGAAATTGTCATTGTAAAATAAGAAAAATGTTTTAGTTTTACATAAATATGGGGAAAAAAATTATACCTTTTGCACTACGCCAACTGCTGCTTGCAATGGGGTTAAGTACGAGTAAGGAAGCTGCAATTTCAGTCATAAAATATAACGATTAATAAGAGTGATGAAGTTCATACAATTATAACTAACGAAGTAAGTCAACAAAAGAAATTAAAATAGAACTCTGTTTCTCCTCTTAAAGACTGCAAGACTTACTTCTCCTGTTAGAAGCTCCCACATAACGATTCCGAAACTGAATACATCTGCCTTGTAATCATATGGTTTGTGTTCAATCACCTTCATGTAATTAAAACAACATAAGTAAATGTGAAAGGAGCAGCTCCATTTCTATAAGAAAGGAGACACCATTCCATGCCCTATGTACAGTAAGAGTTAACTGTCAAAGAAAACAAAGAAAGACCCAATTAAACTGTCAAACCATGTCATGGAAGACCAGATATCCCATTTATGTCGCAAGGCATGACCATGTAAAATAACATTAACAAGAAACTTAAGTTCACATGCAAGTAAAATGTACCTCAGGAGCCATCCAGCGGTATGTTCCTGTTTCAGCTGTCATTACCCCAGATTGAGTCTGTACTCTAGCAACTCCAAAATCAGCAACCTTTACAACCTATCAACAAAGGTTATAGATTTTGGAACAAGCAAATCATTTGAAAATTATTCTGAGAATGCATCAGATACAACAAGGATGAACAACAAACCCAAACAGTGGGTTATAGTTCAGCATGTGTGACAAGAAAGTTAGTAAAAAAAATTAAAAGACAATGAAAAAGTGAACAGTTCTTGAATTAAAAATTCATTTAAACATGGTAAATGTAAACAGATACATGTGAGTTCAGGAAATGCTCTTACTTCGTTTTCATCCATCAGAAGATTGGCAGTTTTCAGGTCCCTGTGAATTATATTATTTTGGTGCAGATAATTCATTCCCTTTGACACATCAATCGCCACTTTGATCAAGGATGGAAGCTTAAATACACCCTTCTGTTTATGCAGAAAGTTGTATAAACTTCCTTTAGCCATGAACTCTGACAAGGCAGGAATATAACAGCAAAGAGTGAATATTGATGTAGCCAATGAAAAGGCCTATCTGAATTAGATGCATGCTTTCTAAGGTGTGTCAAACTCACATTTTTCCACTAAACATACAACTATGCATTCCCATTCCATCTATTAGCAAAATAGTTCATATCTAATAAACTGTGGGTGGAAGGGGAGGGGGATGAAACAACTCCTTAGTAACATCGATATCAAATTCAGAAACATAAACTTTTAAGGTAAGCATCATTGAGCAAAGATGTGAAAGATTTACTAGGATGTACCAGTCACAATGCACAAGTTTGGAGATCGGGTGCATGCACCAATTAATTGCACAACATTCTTATGCCGGACTTTCCTGCAAACCAACAATTGCAAATGGTTACAATTTTCACAAAAATAAAGAGATACCGAGGGTTACCCCACCACAGCTTAGTGAAGAAAGTGGATCATCACATGTACAAGATATTGAGTTTACAAGAGAGAGCTTCAGATAAAACTGGACCTTTGCATGTAAAAAGGTATTAAGGTTTACAAGGATAAGAGAAGGAGGGAGCACTGGTCTTGATATATAACTAAATCCATTCATGAAAATTACAAATTAAGCATTAATGCTATTCTCAACGGAAGCAACTTCAATGTGCATAGAAAGCATTTTACTGGAGAAGGTATTGCAGTTACTCCTTTCAAAATCAGAGACATTTTTTCACTTACTTTTTTTAAGATGATTAAAAAATGAACGAACTAATTAAGGAGTATATAAACAAAAAGCGCTAGAAATGGTGGCAGGAGATCTTTCAAGCATATATTCTAACAGACCTCATTATATAAACTTCCTGGGAGAACTCCCTAAGCATTTCTGCACTGACACGCTCAGGCTTGAGCACTTTGATGGCTACTTCCTGACTACAATATGTGCCTCTGTACCTGAAGAGGTTAAATGATACAATCAACTGAGAACTTGCAATCCACAGAGTAACACATATTTCAAATGGCAACTCACAGAACTTACAAATCACCATACGATCCAGATGCAACTTTGTTTTCGACTTTCAGTTGACTGGTGTCAATTTCCCAGACATCAGTTCCATCACTCGGTATTTGAACATTATCAAGAAGAGTTCCATCACTCGGTATTTGAACATTATCAAGAAGAGATTTGACCCCTGTTTTATTCTGCTCACCAACGAGAGAAACAGAAAGCTGATTTGGAAAGCACTGATCCTGTAGAGCATTACAAACTATCAAACATAGGCCAGCTACTATTGCTCCAGGTTGATCAATCACACGGCATTTTATAATTAATGTATGAGTGGCCGATACAGCAAAAGCATTGTTTTCAACTATTCCAACGTACATAAGTCAACAGTTGGTACCTAATATTGATCACTGCCATATGGTTTCATGCCCTAATGAAATTAGTTCATATAATGAAGATGAGCCATCCGGATACAAGTTCCACAATCTAGAATCCCCTAATGAATACCAGTGTGTCTGAATCTACTGAATTTGAAGGGGTACTTTTTTCTTAAAAGAACAGAACAAAGAGAAGACTCAAAATTAAACCTTCTATAGGGCATTTTATTATTTTTGGGATGGGGATTTCCCGAGGAATTGGATTTCAACTCTAACTAGAATGGTTAACTATTCTGAGAACATGCAACTAATGTCCAGTCTATTTGAGCATTTTAGTTGACCTATACTCTGCCTGAATGGCTATGAGCAAACACTACAAAAATAAAATATGTTTCAAGTTGAAGAAGAACATAAGCAGTATTTGGTTCTGCAAAGTGATATATTAAGAACTTTCTTTATGATTGCTTTCATCATGCAACATATCAAGCGGAAAGAGTACATCACCAATAAAATAGCCAATAACTACTATGCCACCAGACTGTAAGCCTAGATATACACATCTTAGTTCCCTGTTAGCATCTAGTCAACTCTTTCCCCAAAAAAAGATTATTACACCTGCAAAAAGTTAACAAACTTGCCATACACTGGCATAGAAACAAGGAGAAAACTATAACCACCATGAGCTTCATTTAACAAAAGATTTTTGAGAATGTGTGGTGAAACAACAGTTACGTACTCACTTTACAAACATAATCCATACATCCTACATCCTAGAGATGGCTAATACACATGTTAATTGAAATAAAGGGTGTTCTAGCAGCAAGCATTAAAATAAAATCGATTTATTTTAGAGATGTGCAAAACTGTAATTATGATCAACAGAGCAGTATGAAGAAAAATTACCTTAGCCTTTAAGATTTCCTTTTCTAAAGCATTTTTGAGCTCTTCAGTCTCCTAAAGTTTCCCACATGCATGATCAAGAATGTCAGTCTGGCAATTATGTCAGTATTGAAAAGAGAATAGCATAAACCAAGCATGTTGGATAAAACAATAACTTTAAAAAGGGAATAAAATTTACACAAGATGTGCATCTTTTTTTTAGCTGTCATATTTTTTTTCTTTATTTTTAAGCAATCAAGAATAGTAAACATTGAAAAAGATTTTGACAATAATAAGTTGATACCACAAAATAAAAGTCACTTGATTTTTCAACCGGTGAAAAGAATAGGACAGTACCTCACAAAGCCATCCATCAACAACAAAAACGTCCAGAGAAAACCCATCAACTGTGGAAAAAGCATGAGCTTCTTGAATGTTCAATCCAATCTCCGCGAGCAGGGAAGTCAACTGGAAATTATTTATCAATATCTATTATCTAGTGCAATGTAAACAAGCACATGAGACAGCGAGAGTATACATTAAAGTTTAATGTAGCAGTCGATGCAGACACAATTGTGCTCTACCAGTAGGATAATCATTCCATTACATGTGTTTCTTTTTTTTCCCTTCTAACAGGCAAATGCAATCTTAGGCAATTGGCAATGTATGTATACTTCCGCATGTGAGTGTGTGTATTTCCATATCTATTTAGAGAATATATTATAGCTGCAGCTATACTAGCTGAAAGCCTGAGACAATCTGAAAAATTTTCACCATATTTGTCCTGAAAAACATATATAGCATGACATTATTAATCCAGAATTGTTCCCAATACATATGAAATATTATATACAGATGATGATAGTACCAGACACCAACCTGACTAAGGAGTTTTGGCCTATCGACTGTTGAAAAGGTGATCTCGTGCATAGGCCTACAAGATAGTTTGAATGTATAATACTATGGTAAACATGAATTTAAGATAACATCATACTAAGGCTAAAATCATAAAGTTTACACTCCTAACTCATTTACACCAGACAATGTCTGGGGAAGGGGGCAATCATTCAAAGTATATATAAAGTCTTACCGAGAACGACACGGTGTAGAATTTATAGCACCATCTCCATCTTCAACATTATATCTAAAGGCTTGAAATGCTTCAAGATGAGGTGATGAGCCAAATGTGGGTGGTGGGAGCATTCTGCAGGCGGAGAACAACAAGAATCAACACAGAAACAGCACATCACTTAGATAGACATTGACAAAAATATAACAGAATACCCCTGCTTGTTTGTAAAATAAGAACTTTGCGCATCTTCTTTCATTGTCGGATCTGAATGAACAGGATCATTAAAATTTCCATTCCAGGAAGGATACACCTGTAACACTAACAAGCCACCAATCAGACTCACACCGTTTAGCAAAAGATCAGCTAAACCCTAAACAACATTACGAACACTTTATATAACACAAATAACATTTCTTGATGTTAGTGAATACTACCAAATGGTAGTAGGATGAGGGTATAATCTAAGGGTAATCCGCTAAGAAACCAAATATCAGTTACTGCTTTTATTAACCTGAACGAGATGAACTTCAAAAGCCGGTCGATTTGCAGGATTTTCAGCCAACTGAAGTAATCTCTTGTGCATAAGCACATCTTCTGCTCTCTCCACATTCACATCCATCACATATCTACATTATTTTAATTAGAATTAAAAAAAAATCAAAGATAAATCTCATAAAAATTAGACAAGAAAAGACAAAAGGACTTGAGACGATTAATTTTACTAGAATTGAAGATCGTTCTTTTATTTACTAATTACACTACACATGAAGATAAAGAAATAAATTCACAAAAAGAAAAATCCTAACATTTCCTTCTTTCTTTCTCAGCAACCAAACAAGAAATGACATTTGTAATTAAGTAAATTACCGAGCAGGTAAGCGATTGAAATGAAGCCAAAGGTGATCATCAAAGCCAGGAACATTCGCTTCTTCGAAGTTCGAGTCTTGAATTCGCTTCAAAACTTCATTATACACTTCAAGCTTCTGCCTTTGGTGATGGTGATGGTGCCGTGCTGATGGATTCGCTGTAGCAGAGTACGACTCCACTACTCTGCTTCCACAGCTCTCTACGTCGTCGTCTTCTTCAATCGACATTAATTGAATTACCAACACGACTCCGGATCGCACACGGTAGTTATGCTGCTGGGGGTGAAAGCTTCAATGAAACAAGCCACAGAGATATTCTTTCTTCCTTTTATTTATTTCAGTTTGTTTTTTCTTTATTCTTTTCCTTTTCACTCCGAAAAATTATTTTATGGATAAGCCATGTTTCATCCCTCATAATTTAACGATATTACACTCTGGTCCCCGTAATTTTAATTTTCCAATGCAAACAAGAGATTTCAAAGAACAATGTTATTTAACAGATTGATTTATCATTTTCATTCCATCTCTTTAATGACTGATATTATTTAAAAAATTGATTCTCCACGAAGTATATTCAATTTAAAGATATTAAAATACACTCTTGAATTTAAATAATGTATAGATTTTATTTAATAAAATAAGCCTCCTAATTAAGTTGATTTAAAACCCTAATAGTAGATTTGAAGTAACATAATTCTTAAGATATATATATATATATATTTAAATTTCTATTTTTATTCATCTTTTTGGTTTTCTTACAGATTTATATAAGATATAATCAAATGAAAAAGAAAATGACTTTCATCGGTAAAAAAAACAGTCACTCATCAACAATTTTAATGTGCTCATCCTTAACAATGTCCTCATCAACAATACTAGATTATAGTTCCATCTATTATGTCTAATATATTCACTATTAATAAAAAAAATTCAAAAATTTAAGGTTAACATTATAAAGATCATAACTATAAGGATTAAATAGAATATTTCTAAATATACAAGGAGTATAATATGATTTGCAAAAGGGTCAAACAGGTTGGAGGTCTCAGTACATGCAACCAGCTAAAGAGAGTGTTTCGGATAATAGTTTAATCATAGTTTAGAAAAAAAAAATAACTCTAAATTAATATTTTTTATTTTTTTATTGTTAAAAAAATATTATTTTGATGTATTATTAAATAATATAATATTTAAAAAAATTATATTTTTTATTTTTTTAATAAACAAATATATATATATATATATATATATATTATCAGAAATGATTTTGATAGGGTAAAATGAAGGCAAAGTCTTATTAAAAAAATCTTTTGATATTTGATGTATCCTATTCATTGCTGAATTGTTTCTTAAATGATTATATTTTTTAAACTCTCGAGTGTGTGTGGTTGTGGTTACGGTTGTTTTTTAAAGTGTTTTTTACTTGAAAATGTATTAAAATAATTTTTTTATTGTTTTAAAAATATTTTTAACATCAGTATATCAAAATAATTTGAAAATATAAAAAAATATATATTAATTTAAAACAAAGAAAAAACTAAAAAAATTAAATTTTATTAAAAATATTTTTTTAAAAAAAAGGACTATGTCGTGAATGCTGAATAATTCTTTCATTTTAATAGATTTTAATTCCGTACAAGTTATAAATTCTTCAGCAATTTATTTTTTATTTTTTAAAAGTTGTTGAATTCGAATGGCAAACCGACCATCTTTGCAAACGAAATTGGTTTATTTATACAGAAGTCTTTGTCGATTTCTTAAAAATCACCAATATAATAAATTATCATAACATTTTTGGCATATGAATTCAAGTCATATCTCGCAACTATACATGCTCCATCACATTAGATCAACCGACCAATGACAACAAAAGCCCTTTATCCAGCATTTGTTAATGGGAAAGATGGTGAGTGAATAAATAACAATATTGCTATACAACCAAGTTGTGAATAGAGAATCATAACCACGGGAACATATTGGATAAAATGTTTTCCTGATATAATAATAATAATACGCATAAACTATACATGTGTTAATTATTTAATCAATTAATTAATTAATTAATTATACAGACACACATTAAGAATATTTCGACATTTTTCCTCTCCATATCTCTTAGCTGGGGCAAGATGACATGAGAAATGATTTTAAAGGGTATAATTTAATTTGTCAGGTCTTGAGTTTGTTTTTTTTAGATTACTAGTTTGAGTTTCATAAATTTTAAGGTTACTTTACTTCAAGTTTTTAAAAAATTAATTAAAATATATGTAAATTAATCTGTATATATACAGTATACATTAAAAAAAAATACACGAGGAATCGTCTCTGCTCCTGCTATTGAATTGCTCGTGGACAGGGCATCCGGGGTAGTTGGAATCTTTCCCGTGGAGGATGATGTCTTCAATTTCCATTGACTCGAATCCAAAATGCTGAGTTAAATACCACGTGGAAAGCTATTGACATTTGATGCCTGAGGGGAGGGGGAGAGAGAGAGAGAGAGAGAGAGAGAGCCATGAGTGACTGCAAATTTATGTGATGTTTTTGTCCCTTGTTTAATAAAGAGTGCAAGGCACCTTATCCACACGAAGAAGAAGAAATAAAATAAAAATGGATACGGTCCTATTTGCCGACGTGGGGATTTCTTTTAGTTCTTACTATTTACGTGTCACGGGTTCTGTTCCAGGTTAAATTTTTTTATATAAAAATATTTAAAAAAGTTAAAATCTAAGATTAATAGGTTTTTTTAAAAAAAAAACTATATCCAAGAGCCTTAGATTTTTTTCATGGTTGAAAAATCTTAATCAATTGGTTTCACTCGCTAAACTTGGGATCCATGTCATGAGAATGTGATAAAAAAAATTAATATTAATAAACTAAATTAAACAAAAAAAATTAATTAAAAAGAAAAAAACAAAAAAAAAACCTATAACTACTAATATTTTTTTCAAATTTATTAATTATTATATTAGCAATATTCATTATAATAAAAATAAATGATATTTATAATATTAATAAAAATATTAAACTTGCATTACCCAAGTTTAAGTGGGTCTAACTGTAACACCAAACTCAAGAGCATTAGATGTGACTGTAAGATCGTGTCATGAAAGTGTGACAACTAAATAAAAAAATTAATATTAAAATTAAATAAAAAAAGATTAATTAAAAAAACAAAGCAAGCACTATTCCAATGAATATTGCTTTGCGACGAGGGGTATAATAAAATCCTCTCATAAGATTACGATAATCTAATGAAAAATAAACAAAACAGATCATGAAGTTTAATTCCCAATCAAATCGATATTAAAAGATGAAATTAGAAGAAAAAATTAATTAAGAAAAAGAAAAAAAAACTGAATCAACTAGGTTAATCCACCAAACCAGGTTAATCCGTCAAACCTGGGATCCGTGTCATGAGACAGTGATGACTAAATAAAAAAAAATTAATATTAACAAACTAAATTAAACAAAAAAAATATTAATTAAAAATGAATAAAAAACAAAAAAAAAAACCTATAACTAAAAGGCATCTATCTGCCGTTTACTGTGGATTTGCATAGTGTAATCCACAATGAACAATTGATCTCTTTTAGTTATAATTACAATATTAAAAGATGAAATTGGAAAAAAAAAAACTAATGAAGAAAAAAAACTGAATCAACTAGGTTAACCCATCAAATCAGGTTAATCCGCCAAACCTGGAATTCATGTCATGAGAGTGTGATAATTAAATAAAAAAATTAATATTAATAAACTAAATTAAAAAAAAAATTAATTAAAAAGAAAAAAACACAAAGAGAAACATATAAAAAGAAAAAACTTATAAGAAGAAAAAAAATATGAATTAACTGGGTTAACCCATCAAATCTAAGATTTGTGTTGTGAAAATCTGATAACTAAATAAAAAATTAATATTAATAAACTAAAATTTAACAAAAAAAAAATTAATTAAAAAAAACATAAAATAAAAACATCAGCTTTTTACTGTGAATTATATTTGCAGTTCACCGTAAAAAGCTTTGCTTTTTAGCTATAGTTAATGTACTTGGATTGGTGGAGGAGACATAACACTGTGTTTATTTATTTTTGTTTTCTAGCCATGACTTGCCACAGCATTCAACTAGGTTAACACCTTTACGCAAATGCTGATGTTACTATTGACCCAAATAGTAAAATTATCATTTTATTCTTAATTTAAAAAAAACACAATAACCTTGGTAGTGGGAGAAGAACAACCATTTCACAAGTTTTTATTTATTATTATCAAATTAATCAGAGATAAAATTATTTTTAAAATTTTTTAACATAATAAAATAACTTAAT
>Ga0325411_1004633_pt1 | contig 15370 bp, 5 predicted proteins | sample PopdelMetagenome_13_FD_206181 | JGI IMG/M metagenome (GOLD analysis project Ga0325411, IMG submission 206181) | Populus deltoides microbial communities from Bellville, Georgia, United States - Xylem-PdIQD-R4 | ecosystem: Host-associated > Plants > Phyllosphere > Stem > Wood/Secondary xylem... | reverse complement strand
AAAAAAACACAAAAAAAAATTAAAAAAAAAAAAAAAAAAAAATTTAAACTAGTTAAAAAACAAACATACAAAGTACGTATCAAACAATTGGTGTGTGTGTGTGTGTGTGTGTATTAAGATGAGGTTAAAATGGATAACTATTAGACCGCTGACTATAATTGTGATTAATATAATTATTCAACCTGATCATGTAAGTTGACTAAAAAACTTACAGTTATTTTTTAAGTTCAATTATAAAAAACATTGATATGGTGAAAAGTTATTAACTTAACTAATTTTTTAGTAATTTAATTGATTTAATTAAATCCAATCCAATTCAAAGTACTGACTTGTGCCAATTCCAATAACGTTTTAATTTTTTGACTAAAATAATATTATTTTAGTAAAAATAATTAACCCAATAATAATTTATAATCAAATAACCCAAGCTTACTTTACAAGTCAATCTGAACTCTACTGTGCTCTAACATTTATGATAGTTTATGATCCACTACCACTAGAATGATTCCTCAATTAATGTACCAGTAAGGTTCCACCATCATATTTAACTCACACATTTAAGAGCCCATGTTAGGAGGAAGACTCTTACAAAGCTAATTAAAGATACGACAAACTAACAATTTTTTTCATAAAACAAAAAAACAAAATAAAAGAAAAAACCCAACCTCCCAAAAAAAACTAGAAAAATAAACGCATAAGCCAAGGTAGATTGCATGTACAAATTAAACAACTATCAGCGGAACCAAATGAAATGGACTTCGGAGTTGATCAAATCTTTATTGAAGAAACCTCCATATAAACATTTGAAGGAATGCTTGCAAAAACTAGTAAGTATTTTATCCGTGTTTTATCATGGATCAAATAACTTTTTTAATAAAAAAAATAAAGATACAAGCTTTTCCAACATGTTTTTAGATATAAAAAAAACATTCTCCCACGCAAAGCAAAGTGAAAAGAAAAGAACAAAAATCAATTAAAAAAATCAAACGTTAAAGGATAAAACTAGAATTAATTAATTTTATAAAAGGATTTAAAAAAAAATTTAACTCGTATTAACAATCAAAACCCGTGATCCTAGCCATGAGGTCGAGACTAACCTACTGAAAGGGAAAAACAACAAAGATAAAATCTCAATTAAAAAAATGTCAAAAAGATGGCGAGTCTACATAAAGTTATTGACTTTATCACTAGAGAGTCTCAGTGTCCATCAGAGAAAACCTTTTACATGTACCGACCACCAATTACCTTAGCTTACTAGGAACCACCTGCTACTGTCACAACTATTTGCTATATTGGCTTATCAAGACACTACCTGCTACTAGCAGACGATGCTACTATCAACCACCTAGACTTTCCATAGCAAACTGCTAAACACTTTGGTTAGGAAGAAAGAATCAAATTACTTGAACTAAGAGATTAATCAATTATCAAATACATCAACCTTATTCCAAAGCATTTTAGATTTTGGGACTCGTCAATTGGCGTAATGTATAGGAAGCTGATAAAAAAACCGTCAATTCTTAAAACTTGTTTTTGACATTTCTAGGCTATTTTATGACACACAACCAAGACACACTTGGGTCAATAAGCAAAATAAATCTAGATGTTACCACAGAAACTTCTACTCAACCAGACCTTCAATAACTCACTATTTATATGCACCTCTTTACTCGTACTGTGTTGGCATCCCAAGTTGAAAATCAGACATTGTTACTCTGACAAGTCTTGACATCCTTGACAACACATAACACCATAGCTATTGACTGCACCAAGCACTTGTAGATGATTATACTACTAAAAAAAGACTAAACATGATGACAATATTGAGAGTCCCTCAAAAGGTCACTTGTGTCATTGCGATACCCATGTACAGAGCTAGTACTCCGAATGTCCTCACTCTAGCTACCATTAGATGGACACCAGTTACTATAACTATTGTTATATCCATGTACAGAGCTAGTACTCTGAATGTCCTCACCCTAGCAACTATTAGATGAACACCAGTTCCTATAACAATTGTATAATGCCAAATTCCCTAGGCTTCTAAGAACCTAATAAAAAAAGGATTACGAGAAGGTATGTATATGAGTATACATAAGATAATGATTACAACCTCCATCAGTGGAGGGGTTCTTCCTTTTCCAAACGAGTATTGAACACTTCACTCCCCAAGAATTACATTTCCATAAAAATAAGTCTCATTAATTATGATGGCTTGACTGACCTGAGAGTGCACGAACAAAATGAGAACGGTATTTCAGAGTTGGTAGTGATTCAATGTGAAAAATCCTTCCCCAACTTTCTAGGGGTCTATGTGTGCATGGTATAAAAATTTAGAGCCAAGCTTCATTGAAAGGTTCAACGATCTTTGTGTTAAGCTAGAGTGCAAGTCTATATGGACATATTTGAAGAGGTACAATGAGGAAATGCTTAAGGTGGAAGAATTTCTTGAGCTAATAGCTTTAAAAGTCTTGATAAGAGCGGTAAAGGAACATGTTATCTGGAGCAAACTTCATGCCTTACTAGACAAAAGCTTGCTTAAGGTGAAGCAAGACATGAAAAATTATATACAAGTGGAGGAAGCTGATTTGCTATGACATGGACCCCTTTGTTATTATTTGGACAATTAATATGGATCTTCCAAGCAAAATCATTCTCATAGTAGAAATGAAAGCTTATAGAAAAACCAAGAGGGACCAGTTTATAAGTGCTTGGTGTATTCTAAGGATTTACTTCTCTCTTAAATCAAAATAAGATCACCTATTTAAGGTTATTAGGGCAGCCAAGGCGAACACCTATCAATTTCATGATATGTTTGGTAAAATCTACACCATATTTGGCACTTGGATCACCTTAAGATGTATAATCCTATGAGGGAATGTAAGTTTATTTTTGAAATAAAAATATTGTATCTTTGACATGCATTTCCTATCTATAAATCTCCAGTCTCGGATTGACACAGTCTCCATGTGATGCCTGAGAGTCTCTCACAAACTCGCTAGAGGTTGATCATGGATCCCCTTGTTGTTACTCAATTTTGGACCCCACGTGCTGGAGACGGTGTATACCTCTTTTGAACAAAGTGTAGGAGTTTAGCTCATATTAGCCTGAAGATTGACAAAAGCACAGAAAGAAATATTTTGTTTTTTTTAAACCTTGTTTGAGCTGTTTTCTGCTCTTTTTATCCTTCCCCTTCCAAAATCATCAGGTTTGCTTAGGTTGACCAGGAGTCTTCATAATGCTAAATTCATTCTTTTTTTATCTAGTCTTTAAGGTTGAATAAATCCCTCAAAATTTGCACTAAAAAACGGTTCTGCTGCTATCGTAATTTTTTGTTCCAACTTAGGCTCTGATTCTGACTCAGTTTCGTACGATATCTGACTATCCTAGGTATATTCTGTCACTCATTACATGTTAAAAAATTGATGTACACCTTTATTAGGTTATAGGGATCATTGTTCTTAGAGCAGATTCTCAGTCAAATTTGGATGCTCAGTATTGTCAGATCAAGAACCTTTTTGACCAACTAGATTACCACCAGTTTCTGTTCTATAAAAAGATTTTATCTCACTTCGACTCCTTCATCAAAGTTGTAGTCCTAGATGCGTAGATGAATTTGAGCTTTTGAATCACTTGATTTTGATATCAGAGGCTCAAGATGTTTCCGTTTGAACATCTAATGTGAATGGAGAGAATTCAGCCGCGAGAAGGATATTGACCCGAGTCTGCACTAAAAATACTCTATTTTTGGCCTATTTTTTGTGATTTTTGTTCTTAGTTCATACTCTCAATCATATCAGGATTCTCGACATTCGTCAGTTTTTGAGTTAGACCCGGAGATCCCTTTTGACAAACTAGATTACTGCCAGTTTCTGTTCTGTAAAAAGATTTTATCTCACTTCGACTCCTTCATCAAAGTTGTATTCCTAGACGCGTAAATGAATTTGAACTTTTGAATCACTTGATTTCGATATCAGAGGCCTAAGATGTTCCCGTTTGAATATCTAACGTGAAGGCAAAGAATTCTACCGCGACAAGGATATTGACCCGAGTCTACACTAAAAAAACTATATTTTTGGCCTAGTTTTTGTGATTTTTGTTCTTAGTTCATACTCTCAGTCATATTAGAATTCTCAACATTCATCAATTTTTGAGTTAGACCCAGAGATCCCTTTTGACTAACCAAATTACTGCTAGATTCTATTATGTAAAAAGATTTTATCTCACTTCGATTTCTTCATCAAAGTTTTAGTCCTAGACGCGTAGATGAATTTGGGCTTTTGAATAAATTGATTTCGATATCAGAAGCTCAAGATATTCCAATTTGAATATCTAACGTGAGGGCATAAAATTCTGCCGCGAGAAGGATATAGCCCAAGTTCGCGGGACTGATTCGAAGGATTTTTTTTGGACCAAGAACTGAATCGAAAAGTGTTAAAATGAGGGATTGAATTGAAGAATGATATTGAAAGCTGGAGAGGGGGGTTAGATCATCATAAATGACAAGATTTTTACCATACCGAATAAGGAAAATAAAAACTTGCAGCTGCACCCTCCAACTGATTTCTTTCCTTTTTTTCTCTATTGTTTTCCTTTCTCATCACTAACCAAATTACTGCTAGATTCTATTATGTAAAAAGATTTTATCTCACTTCGATTTCTTCATCAAAGTTTTAGTCCTAGACGCGTAGATGAATTTGGGCTTTTGAATAAATTGATTTCAATATCAGAAGCTCAAGATATTCCAATTTGAATATCTAACGTGAGGGCATAAAATTCTGCCGCGAGAAGGATATAGCCCAAGTTCGCGGGACTGATTCGAAGGATTTTTTTTGGACCAAGGACTGAATCGAAAAGTGTTAAAATGAGGGATTGAATTGAAGAATGATATTGAAAGCTGGAGAGGGGGGTTAGATCATCATAAATGACAAGATTTTTACCATACCGAATAAGGAAAATAAAAACTTGCAGCTGCACCCTCCAACTGATTTCTTTCCTTTTTTTCTCTATTGTTTTCCTTTCTCATCACGCCTGATTTTTGGAGCTGAAGACCACGTTTTTGTTGCCTCATTTCAAAGGGAGCAGCTGGCCCTATGGAAGGAAAGAAAAAAGCCACACCATCCTCTAAAACTGGAAAGAAATCAGACGTAAAGCACCAACACAAAATCAGAATATTGCAGTTTCCTTTTTGTGTTTTTTTACTGCAAATCAGTAGGGATTTGCGTCCTAGGATTAATGCATTGAATCCTTCCTAAAAAGAGACATATTTAGACTATATATAAGCCCTTCTAATGACCTAACTGGGGCAACAAAAAGAGAGCAGAAAAAAAGGAAAAGAAAAACAGAAAAAGAAAAAAGAGAACGGAAGAGAGGACAACAAAAGAAAGATAAGAAAAACGCAAGAGAGAGGCAGTAGAAAAAAACGCAGAAAACAGAGAGAGTTTCTTTCTTGCATTCTTGAGTTACTGTGAGGAAAGAAGAGAAAAAAAAGACAAGACGGAGAGGGAGCTTTGTTGCTAAGCTTTGACAGCAACGTGCGTTTGGTTTATATTTTAGCTGCTGCAGTAAAACATTTCAGTGAGACCTACAGTGCTTGAAAAAAGGAAAGGCGTGAGTCAGGGGTTTTGCTCTAAACTTTGACAGCAACGTTCGTTTGATTTATATTTCAGCTGCTGTAGTAAAACATTTAAGTGACACCTGCAGGTACTTGTTTTTGATGTTTAAAAAACTGTTTTGTCTTCTGGCTTTGCACCTTCGTTTTCTATCTTAACAACAAATTTGCATGCTTACCCACTGTTCCTCCCATGTCTTTGAGTTAAGAATTTTTTTTTATGTTAGAGCTACGTTTGTTTTGCTCTCTTATTGAAAGGAACTCTAAACTTTATGGGTCTTCATTATTCCTTCATTTCTTCGTCCGAGTGCTCTCTATTAGAGCGTTGCATAGGAATAGTTGGCTTATAGGCGCACTTTAGTTTTTTTACACAGACAGAAAAAATAAAAAAACGTGAGGGAGAGCACTTGCTAGTTAAGGGATTTTTGTTGGTTTTTTGGCAGATTCATGGGTTCACGCTGTCCTGTGCTTTGCTTCGCAGAAATAAGATAGCAGGTATTTTCCTTTAGCCTTAGTATTTACTGCACGTTCCTTTTTTTTTTTGTGGCAGTGCTTTAAAAAAAAAAGGGGAGAGGCGTGAGTCAGGGGTTTTGCTATAAGATTAGGTTCAAAGGGTTGTTTTTTTATGTGATATTGTTTTGTTTTTGTAGTATTTTTTTTCTGTCAAAAATAATAAGTCATGCTATGTTTAGGCTCTGAGTGATTTGATGGATCAAATTCTATTTAATGAGTTTTGGTTTTAGAGGGCTTTTCTTTTTTTTATTATTTTTCCCCTGCTTTATTCTAACTAAAATGTTTAAAGCTTATGATTTTTTTTGAAATATATGTGATGACTTGTTGTCTTTATTTGTGATTACCGTGATGCTTATATATGTTTTGATCAAATATAAAAACATTTTCTTGTGTGTTGCATACGACCAATACCCTAACATGTTTTAAATTCTCTTTTTTTATCAAAAAATATTGGAAGTTTTGAAAATGTGTTTACGCATGGATTTCTTAAAAATCACAAAAATTATTTTTTTGCATTTCTGGATTTTAAAACATGTTTGTAAAACTCTAAAGGGTATTGGTCAATATTCCAAAATAATAAAAAATCTTATTTTAAAGGGAATTCATCTATTATTCACCGTTAATGTTTAGATAAAGAAATCCCAAGGGATGACTATCCAAAATATTTAATGGAAATAACTTGTTATTATTCACTGTTAATATTTGGATAAAGAAACCCGGAGTGGTAAATATTCAAAATAATTTTCTAGGAATAATAAATCCGCACACATCCTTGAAAGAAGCTTTGATTATAATCGATGACATTTTAATTTTTTTTACTCCACGGTTTACGAGCCGTGAGTATAAAACACTAAGGCAAAAAAATAGGTTTTTTTTTTAAAAGAACCCTAGATTTCTAAATTTTTGTCCCTCTTCCTTACGATTTACGAGTCGCAAACTCTTGAAATATTAAGGGAAAAATGAATTTTCAAAGTACATGGAATCTCCTTGAATTTCTATTTTCATAAATTTAATTTGAATCAAACCTAAGAAAACTGATGGGATTAGAAAACACTAACACCATAAAAATTATAAAGCAAACCAAACACCAAGCAGCTTACCTTAGGTAGGGCGTAATCGGGGTGCTAATACCTTCCCTTTACGCAACCAGTCCCTTGCCTTAGAATCTCTGAAAGATCAGTTAGGGTTCTTAGTGACCATAATACTAGGTAGTGACTCCCTTATTCACAAAAAAAATAACCCAAAATCATTCGAGGGTCGCCGCGACGCCGCGCTCCGCTAGCGAGGGTGCGACACCCCTATTCTCCAGTGCAGTTTCAGACTGACATATTCTTAATGTGATGCCAAAACACCTTTCACCAATTCACCAAGGATTGATCTTATATCTCCTGCCTTTCCAATACAGTTTTGGACTAGTATGCCTTTCTAGTGGGCTTTACAGGCTTTATATTATTTTGGGGGATGATCTTGGATTTCTCACTCTTAGGTACAATCTCTCTCTTTTAGGGGCCTTCTCATGCCCCATTACATCGTTGGGAAGGCCACCCACACTTAGAAAATAACCACTCTATAGTAAGGGGCTCCTTTGTGCCATATGACAATGCTAGGGAAGTCAATTAGCATACTCTCTAATGGAGGGGACTCCCAAGCCTTTATGCCATCACCAGAGAGGCTTTAAACCTCCTACTCTTCAGTGAAATATTTCTCCAATCGAGGGCTTCCAAGCCTCACGTCATCGCTAGGAAAGCTGCATGCCTCCCACTCTAGTGCAACCACTCTCTAGTAGAAGGGCTTCTAAGCCCCATATCATTGTAGAAAAAGGCCACAGATCTCCCACTCTTGTGCGATCTTTTATTAGTTAAGGCTTCGCAGCCTCATACCATCGACTAGAAGGCCATAAACCCCCCTCTCTCTAGCATGATCTTGAATTAGTACAAGGATTTCAGGCCTCATATTATTACAGGGAATGACTTTTATGGAATTCCTTTTGCCCTTTAGAAATTTTTCTAAATATAAACTCACTCTTCTTGATTTCCATTAGCCATTTAGAAAAAAAATTTAAGTACGGATTTCTTCTCCATAGGTTTTCCCTAACCTCTTAGAAAAATTTTCTAAGTATGGAGTCCTTTGTATCTCAGTTTACACTCATAGAATTTTTTCTAAGTATGAGATCCTCCATGATTCTCCTATACATACTTATAAATTTCTTCAAATATGATGCATGCCTCTACACACGAGTTCTTTTTTAATAACCTTGAGGTTTTCACCCCTCTTCTCATATGAAAAAAATTTAATGAACTCCTCATGGTTACCAGATATTTTTTATAAGTCTTTGTAGATAAATATCACAAAGACTTAAGGAGGTTACTGATAAACCTAAAAAAATAGGCCCAAGAAACCCCTCTAAAGGTGAGGAAAAACCTATAAAAAAACACTCAATGACATCGGGCTCATGTACCTTACTCGAGCTCAGCTCTCAGGGGTAGGGCTTGGGCAAAATCCATAGCCCATGCAAGGCGTGCACCCCTGGGCAGGGAGCATGGTCAAACGCTCAACTTCCCATGCAGGGCATACACCTATGTAAGGCATGACACGCCCAACTATGCATGATGTCACTCCTAACATTAAGGGTGCTAGGCATACACCTCAGCACCCTTATAAACTCAAGCTATCATGTCTAAGCCCAACATATTTTGGTCCAAGCAGCGTGTCTGTCCTATTTTTCACATCTAATGGGTTCGAGCACCTTGGTCGAGCCTAACACTCCTTTGAGAATTTTTCCAGGACTCCATACAAGTCCTTTATTTTACATTGATCATGTATGTATTATTTTGAGTAGAATACAACTCAAAATATTGTAAGAGTAAAATTACACTTCAACATTTTCTGTCTACAAAAGGACAAGCCTCATAGGCTATAAATATATCATGAATCATTCAAACCAAAGGTTCACAATCTCTTTATTCTTAACATTTTCAGCATATATATTTTCATAATATATCTCTCTAAAATATCATTGTAATTTTTCTCTTTATAAAGTTATTGACTTTACCCTCAGAGATTTTTTATATCCATCAAATAGAACCTTTTACAAGTGTCATAACCCATTTCTAGATTTTTTCCCAAACTCAATTTTTTCTTTCAAAAAAAATAAAATAAATGCTGGCAACATGAATAAAGCAGGTCGAGAAGGATTCCAAAAAATACATAAAAATTAAGCTGTAATTTTGGATGAAATTTGAAACCTACTTGTACCCGATTATACCCAAGACAGAAGAAACAATGTAGATTCAAAGTTAAATTAAATGATTATTAGAAGAATCTGCATAAAAAAATAAGTTTAAGGACATAATTAGATTTTTAATAGGTTAATTTGATTTAATCATGGGTCAATTTAAAGTTTAATTATGTTTATGAATTAATTTGGGTCCGATTGACGGATTCAATCAGGTGCAAGGACTTAATTATTCTTTAAATAGGTCAAATTAATTTTATTAAAAGTTTAATTGGTGAAAAATTAAGTGTGGAACCCCAATTTGGGCTTAATTATGAAAATTAGAATTTTAGGAGATCAAATTTGATTTTTACCAAGTCAATTGATTGAAATCAAGGGCTAAATCACAAAAATATCAGAGTTTTAGGGTCAATTAGAGGTTAAATTAAAAAATTTCACAGCCAAAGACCAATCAGCAAAAGACATCGAACTATAGGGACCCAATTAAATGAATTCAGGGGTAAAATTGAAAAAAATTAAAAATTTAATGGTACATTAGGGCCTAAATTAATGAAATCCAAGACCAAGGACTAGAATGAAAAAGGCATCGAGATCTAGGGTTGAAATTGAAGTTTGCCAGGAGCTAAAATGCACAAAATTAAAAGTTTGAAGCCAATTATGGATGTAATTGAGAGAAATTAGAAATCAAAGGATCACATTGAACCTTATTAAAATGACGTTGTTTTGGTTATTGTTCATCTTCTTCTTCAATTTTCTCTGAAATGATAGTTCGGGAGAGCTACTTTGTAAGTGCATTTAATGTCTCTAATCTCCACCAAATTTGACAACATATGCACCAAAATGATCACCTAACATTTCTCTACACTCGGGTATGGTCTGTTCTATCCGATTGACACCATAACATGCCAACTCGGAAGCCTTCTCCTCCTCACCCTTCTCTTCTTTTTCTTCAGGTTCCACTGTTTTTGAACAGTAGAACGTGAAATATAATTCACGCTCTGTTCATGCAACCCAGTCACTGGGTTAGGCTAATGACTGAGTTGTGTTAGGCTGGACCTGTCTCGACCCAACCTAGATGGTTGGGTCGAGTCCTTCCTAGTCCAAAAAAAAAAAAGATTTGTTGGTAGACATCGGCCCAACCCCTTTTTTGGGTCGATCTCGACCAAATCAGGATGAGCTTGGCCTATATAGTTGAGTCAGATCCAGGCCAATATATTTAATAATAATATATTATAATATATATATATATATATATATATATATATATATATAAACTAAAAAATTAAAATATCCTTTCAAAAGATTATGATTTTCTCACATGTTTTTTTACCGATTTTGCATAACATCGTACTGTATATTATACTATAAGATACAAATCCGATGTTAAAATACTCGGTTTTCTCTTAAACGATTCTAAAAAAAAAAATCAAATTAATTTCCTCTTAATTGTTTTTTATTTTTATGCATATGTCTAGATCCTAAAATTTTTCCAAGCATATTTTCCAAAAAAAAAAATTGTATCTTTCTCATATTTTTAAAATGAAAAAAATAAATATCATAAGTAGTTTATGATTATTCATTAGGATTTGGCTAAAATGTCAAAAATCTTTCACCAATCATTTTGTTCATTTTATATTAGCGTTTAGAAGTAGATTTTAATATTTGGAGGTATAAAATTATACGGCAGAGTATATCATCAAGTATTAAAGATACTAAGTTCAAAATAAATGCGATACTAAAATTCAGATTTTAGAATGGTTAGGATTAAACTCAATAAGGTAGAGATTTTTCCACGAAGAGAGATCTGCCTTAAATCTTAGACAAGACCAACAAATAAAAACATGACATGAAAAACAATCAAACAGCAATGCATCCTATCTCAGGTAGGGTGCACTAGGGGTGATGTGTCTTTCCCTTGCACAATCAGTCTCTTACCCAAACTCTCGCATACCATAGGGTTTCTAATAACCATAATACTAGGTGGCTATTCTTGAACCTTAATAATAATTTTACGATTAAATCTAAAACCATTTCCTTCCCAACTACAATACCTCTCATGAGGCACAAAAAACACGTCAGCCCTACGTTTCGTCGCGAAAACAGGCACAAGGTACTAGTTACTTTGACTTACCAGGCGCCACCTACTACTACCACAGCTACTAGCCACCTTGACTTACCAAGCATCATTTATTACTACCAATCACCTGGGCTTTTCATATTAAGCTGGAAGACACATTAGTTATGGAGAACATATCAAATTGCTTCAATTATAAGATTAACTAATTATCTAATACATCAATTTTATTTTAAAGCATCTTGTATTTTGAAACTCATCATCAATCAATGTAAAAATTCCACTGATTATGTATTTTCCTTCACTATGCTTGTTAGTCTATTATAATTTCATCATCTCCTTGGACTCATTAAAAAAAACAAAAAAGACAAGACTTGGTCAATCCAACATTGATCACTTTAATTTTAAATTGTTATGACACGTGTATTTAATGGTCATCATTGTAGTTTGTAAAGTTATTAAATTTGGTATGGTTTATGACCCAATTTACAGTTTACAATAAGTTAGTTAACTTTGGAGATAAAAGTAAATTTGAAATGGTATTATTTTTTTTTAATTAAAATAATATTTTTTTAATTTAAACTATATTTAGAAAATCAGAGGTTGATACGGAAAGTGAACTTGAGGTTGGTGGTTGGTTCTAAAAATGTGATAGTTTGTCAAAATATTACAATTTTAACTATAACAAGTACATTTACCAAAGGAAAGAAAGAAAGAAAGAAGAACATTTAATGTATTGAGCGATTTTCCTGGAAAGAAATATATATTTTGCTGCCAAGACAACCTGAAACGTGCAGTCCATTTTCCTTGATTAAAAAAAAAAAAACTATATTTGCACGTGTCTGAAAAAGGAGATGGGAAGCGTGGGTCTGGGCAGGACGAAAGCTGGGCAACCTAAGATTCATGGGAAATAAAATTAGAAAAAGGTTTAAATTACTGACAACCATGGGCGGGACACCACAGTTATATATTCCTCAGAGACCCATCAAGGGTTCATATAGCCAATAACAGCACCGAGTATCTTGATTTCTCTTTCAACTCGAACTCCATAAAAGGGTTTTTCAGTTTCTTGATCTCTAGCCTTGTAAAACTCGATCTTGTCGCCCACTTCAAGTTTCTTCTTCCTCGCAAATGCAAGCCAACCTTTGGAAAGAACTGGCTTCTGATACCGCCCTTTCTTGCGAGTGGAGCACTGAAAAGTCCAGACTTTGCCTCTCTCCTCTTTAGCCTGAAAAAACACCGCATGGCCGCCTTTGAATGGTGGGAGAGACTTGAGAAACTTGGTAGGCACTGACAGTCTCTTCTCAGTATCTGTCTTGGTGAGGATCTTGGAGCAGCTAGGCATTTCTTAGGACAAACGAGAAGGACAATAAAAAAGAAAAATGATCTCTGTTTGTTTATTCGACCTTCTTAATTTGTGTACATATTTATAGATATACCAGAATGTTCCGAAATGATAAAATCATTTCTCATACATGCTCTGTGTCGCAATCCGGTCATCTCAAGACGACGTCACAGCATCTCCATCGAAGACTTTCTGAAAAAAAATAAAAATAAAAATAAAAAAAATAAAAGCCTTGGAAGATATATATCAGGATCGGGCGATCTAGTAAGCAATCTAGCGAGGTCTTGTTGTCGAAAAAAAGGTATCGCACGATGTGGAATGGATTTCATTAATCACTTCTTTTCCTGGGGTAAATTAATGTATAAATGTAATTAAATAAATGTGTGATTCTGGATTGAAATTATAATAACTCATTTGGGTTATTCATGAGTTGGATTAATTTAATTGACAAATATTCTTGCAATGAAACACTAGTGGTTACATGTCGCTGTCTCCACTTCTATGCATATTTATAAAACATTTTCATGTCTATCGGGTCTCTTCCGTGACTTTTTGACTCAAAATATCTAGCTTGAGCAGGTTGAATTTTAAATTTAATTTTTTAATTAAAATAATATATTTATAGACCAATAAAATTAATATATACACACACACATAACTATGTTTTTATGTACATATAACACCTTTTTTTTTTACTAGAAAAATAGTTTTTTATATTTAATATACCAATAAAATTAATTCTCTATTATTAAATCTGATTCTCTCTTCCATCTAGCACTAACAATTAATTATATAATAATAATAATAAAAAATTAAAAAAAAATTAATTAGGTCTTATATATGGGGTAGTTTATTTGGCAAAACCACTAGCTATCTAGTTGTTACCTTAATTATCTTCCTGTATTAAACATGATCTTTGTTATTATTCTTGGTAAATATAATTTGCTAATAATATCAACTCTTGAAATTTGTTTCTTTGTTTCATCACAAACAAGTTTTGAACTTTATTTTTTAACCATTATTTAAAAAGTTGTTTTATATTTGAAAAAGTGGTTGTGATTGCAGTGTAAAATATTTTTTATTTAAAAATATGTTAAAATAATATTTTTTTATTTTTAATAAATTATTTTTAATATTATCACATTAAAATAATTAAAAATATATATAAAAATAAATAAATTTTGAAAAAACACGGCCAAAAGGTTCCAAACACGCTCTTAGAAAATAAATGAGAGTGTGTTTGACAGTGTGGTTGCGGTTGCTTTTCAAATAGCTTTTCGTGCCAAAATACATGTTAATGATTTTTTTTATTTTTAAAAAATTATTTTTGATATCAGCATATCAAAATGATTTGAAAACACTAAAAATATATTAATTTAAAGTTTATAAAAAAATAAAAAAATTAAATTTTATCAAAAATACTTTTAAAATATAAAAACAGACGCTAAAAATGATATAATTCTACCTGCTTTAAAACTTGCGTAGTTACACGGCCGCCGCACCCTTTGATTGACTATGCAACCCTTTTCTTGACTACGGAGTGTCTGATTTTCTCCTTTTATTTTTTCTTATAAAAGAAATAGATAAACATCACAAATAGCGCACGCTTATTTGCCCACGACATCTTCTTCTGGAAAACATAGAATCTTTTTTAGCGTAAATACAAGTTGGTTAATTTGTTTTTTATTTAAAATTAATTTTTTTATATTTTTAAATTATTTTAATAAATCAATATCAAAAATAAATTTAATAGATAAAAAAATATTATTTTAATATATTTTAAAAAACAATTATTATCCCATATCAAAAACTACAGCTCGTAGCTTGCCAGCCAATCCTATCACTTGCATGTGTCACCAGCCAGTTTCAAACTTTGAACATTGAATCATTTGTCTGGTGGTCCTATGCTGCAAGATCACATTTGTGGTCTTGGAGAAAGTCCACCACTCCGCCGGAGACTCTTCTTTCTCTTGCCTATTTTATTTATTTTAAACTGTGCTTTCTTTCTTTCTTTCTCTTGTCCAATCATACTTTATAATCACCCATATCCATCGTGACCAAATTATTAATCGCATTCATAATTGTATCCTTCGTTATGAAATCTATCCTAAAAAATTATCGTAATTATTTTTATATATATATTTTTTTTTAATTTCATCGATGATATATGTGATTTTATACAACATGTACAGGCTCATGAGAATCACAAGTGAACATATATGTGTGTGTATTAATTTTTTTTTAGTGATTAAAATAATGGATCTCTCCCTTTTGAATAAAAATCCAACACCTATAATTTTCAGTTAATAAAAAACCATAATTCTTTTTGGTTTTTCTATGTTAAGTTTGGCTTATAAACTTAATATGATTGGGTTGGGAAACCTATTAATTATACTATAATAAGAAAAAATTCTAATAATAAAAGAAAAAAAACGGCATTTTAATTGAAATTCTTGTAATCATTGGTTATCTTTGTCTTTCTGGTAGACATTTAACTTCCTAGTGGGGATGTAGAATTTTTCCATCTATATATAGCATGTGCATGTGCGAATCGGTCTCTATACTTTTCTTTAGAGAAAAAATCAACTTAAA
>Ga0325411_1004631_pt1 | contig 15371 bp, 10 predicted proteins | sample PopdelMetagenome_13_FD_206181 | JGI IMG/M metagenome (GOLD analysis project Ga0325411, IMG submission 206181) | Populus deltoides microbial communities from Bellville, Georgia, United States - Xylem-PdIQD-R4 | ecosystem: Host-associated > Plants > Phyllosphere > Stem > Wood/Secondary xylem... | reverse complement strand
ACTAGCTTGCTCTCTCGCTATCCACTACCCTAGATGATTGTATCATTGACTTCTTATGTTTTTCATGCTTTTCATTTTACTTTCTTTCCTGTTTGTAATGAATGATGTATTTTCAATATTATATTATATTTTTATGTCTCACCTCTTTAATCTTTTTCACGTTTTCTATTTACTTTTTGTTGATGACAAAGCGAGAGAGAGATGAGAAAATAAGCATTAGGCAGAGAACATATATATATATATATATATATATATATATATATATATATATAACATAATTAAGGGGGAGAGATATATCTATAGATTGCATATTATTGTTTAAATCTCTAAGGGTATATTGCAAAATATAGGGGGGTACATATCTTTATATCTATAAGAATACGTTAGTTATTATCATAAAAAATAGGAAGATTGTTGACCTATAGGTCACATATTAATATTTATAATATCTTGTATTTTGATTATAACAATTAAATGGAAAATGGACTAATGATATGCTTGGATGAAATTAAGTTTAAATATGTTTTATTTTAAGATCACATCAACAGGCATGTGGAATTGAATAAAAAAATTCATCAACAAGTCCAAGATGTAAAGCAATTGAAGACTTAGTTATTAATGATTCATTTTAGAGCTTATTGTTAAATCTTTATATTTTACTCAATAACAAACTAAAATGAACTCACAAACTTCAGATTGCATGTATAAATAGGATTGATATACATTTAATCGGTTTAAATTTCACTAAGTTTGAAACTATCAAAACTGGTTTTTAAGCTAAACCGGTTGACCACTGTTCATTCGTGATGAATACCTAGGAATTTTTCAAGAATCGGTCGACCAAATGGTATGATCATTTGAATCGATCGAGCGTTTTAGCCATCAGAGGCATTCTAATAGCTATAAACAGTTAGTTTCTTTTGAATATATATATATATATCAACCGAATGGTATGATCATTTGAATCAATTAAAGTGAGATTTTAAACATATATGATATAAAAGTTATTCCAAAAGAAAAATCAACTAGAAATCATTAATCCTAAGTGATGCTAAATTAAATATTTATATTCTAGCGCAAGAGTATAAATCTCACACTCATTACACTTGAAGTATCTATTTATGATCAAACTATTTGAACTACTTGCATGATAATTCATCCTTATTATGTTTTGTCACAAATCAGCCATAAAGGAAGAATGAAAATGTCAAAATGATTGGCTTTAATTAGTGAAGGATTATTTATGATGAATTTGTTTAGATTGTTTATCCAAATTAGATAAAGAATTAGTCAAGTTTATCTTATAGGATATAACGTGATTATTTTTGTAATTATCTTGTTTGTTTGGATAAATTATATAGGAAGTTTATATAGAAGATAAATACAACTTGGCCAAAGATAATTGTCACATAATTGTTTTTATGAAACATAGATGACAGTTTGTTAAGAATGTAACAGACTAAAAAGCTTGAAGATAATGTTTTTATCCTTATCACATGGATGTGTGTATATAAGGAAGGAAAATCTGAAGCATCAGTAAAGTGAGTGCAACACTTATATCGGAGCAAAAGTGTCTAACTAGCTAAGAAGTTACACAGAGTTTCGCAACATATACTCTTAACACATGAGTGGAGTGTGAAGAAAATTCTAAAAGAGAATTGTTCGTTGTAGAGTTAGAAAGCCTGCAAACTCCTAAGGGGAGTACCCGAGTTAACTATTAGCAACTAGATATTCCAATCAGGATGATAATAGTTTGAAGATCGCTAAGTATTATGGCAAGATACTACGGTAGAAGACAAACAAAATGTTTTCCTTGATAAGTAAGATAGTATAGTTACAAAGGATTTGTAGTTATAAATATTTCTCTTGTAATCTTCTAAACTAGTGAAAGTTGTGTATCTTAGGTTTGGCGTCCTCGAAGGGTTTTTTAAAAAAAAAAAATCTTTTGAAGACTTCTTCAAAAGATTTTTTCTTTATAAACAAATAAGTTGTTCATTTAAGTTTTTCATACTTATATTTATTTGGTTACTAATTAGTGTTTAATAGTGTTAGTAGATTGCTTCTTAACACACAGAAAACAAAAACAAGGTTACCAATTATTTTTCCAAATAAGTTTTCAACTATGTTATTTTCTCAAAACCTTCTTCCTATTATGCTACTTTGAAAAAGAAATCGTTCCAACATATCAAAAACCAAGCGTCTGTTTTGTACTATTGTTATACTTATTATGTTTTATAAAAAAATTTTAAATATTTCACTAATCAGATTTTAGATTTTTTTCTAAAAATTAGCATTGTTTAAAAAAATAACAAAATAACACATTTTGAATTTTTTTTTTTGACAAAATAGTATAGTTTGATACATGTCATAATTGTACAACGTGACATCTTAAGATGTTGTTGGTGGAAAACTTGACATTTCAAATAAATTCTTAAATGGGCTTACACAAATTACAATGAGAAAAGAGAAAAAGAAAGAAAGAAACTTTATAGGCATACCAAAGCTCTAATTTCGATACCACAAATAACATTAGAAAGATTTTGATTATACGAGTCTAACAATACAAAGTTAGGTCACCAACGATGATTGAAATGGATCATATGTGGTGCCTAAAGACGACAAGTGGCTTACTTACTTTTAGGTTGCGCATGTGTGTCACTCCAATCATCGGTGATGATCTTTTTTAGTGTCATTAGATTTATTTTGTCATGATCTTTTTAATAGTAACAGTGGTGTCTTAATCAAGTATTTGGTATATCTTCGGGGTCTTTTTCTTTTTTGTTTTTTGGTTTCAATTTTTTCTTTCTTTTCTCTCCTTATTGTAATTGCTCACTTGTTTTGGACGATGTGTGTGGCTCACTCAGGTCACTGTTGGTGACCTTTATTAATGTTGTTGGATCCATCTCATTAATATCTTTCTGATGGTACTGGTTATGTCGAAATCAGAGTTTTAATGTGCCTTTGAGGTCTTTTTTTCTTTTTTTCTCTATCCTCTCTCCTCATTGTAATTGGTTGCTTATCTTTGGACAACGTGTATGATCCATTTTGATAATTGTTGGTGGTTTTTTTTGTGTCGTTAGATTCATCTTGTTAAGATCTTTCTAATGATATTGAAGATGCATAATTAGAGTTTTGATGAATCTCTGTGATCTTTTTCTTCTTCTTTTTCCTCTATCATCTCTTATCTCCTCTCATTGTAATTTGTGCTAGCTCATTTAATAATTTTTTTAAAATGTTGTGTTTTTTAATCGCAACAACATATTACATTTCTCAATCGCACGACATGTATTAAATTGTATTATTTCAAAAAAAAAAGTTTTATTATTTGGCCAATATTTTTTAAAAAAAGGTGTTAATAAGTGGAAATACCCTAAATTTTCTCATCTTTTATGGATATTTCAGTGTTTAGTCCTGGTACTAATATTCTACATTTTTTTCAATTTTTAATGATTGACCTTGTCCACGATGGGGAGCAGCAAAAGAATCGATTCTCTTCTAAATTCAAACAATAATCTTAAAGAAGAAAAATCTAGCAAAACTGCAATGACCTTTCTCATCTTGATTGATGGAAAAGTATGGATGACTGACCGATGACTACTGACTGGTCATTGCAAAAAGCTTATGAGATGAGATGCGATGACCCATTGGTTCTGTACGTCATAAGAACCTGCCCTCTTCTTCCCCGTCTGCAAAACTGCAATGCAACCATTTCCGAGAGCTGTTTATTCGAAGGCATGGCAAATGAGAATCGTACGTGGATTCACATCATATGAAGTCCCAAGTGGTCAGAAAGTGAACTGAAACTCGCCGGTTTCTTTCACTCTCTTGCACTTCACCGAGAAAATGACAAGGTCGTATGTCTGTTAATTAAATTAAATTGAACAAATATTGAAAAGGCAAGGAAAAACAAAACCCACTACACCTAATCGAGAAAGGACCTCGCAATCCGTCGACAATTGTCCATTTCCTTTGAAATTAAAAAATCCCAGTTGAGTGACGCATGTTCCATAATGCTTCCCTTTTTGCAAAACTAAAGATCATATCTCGTTCTTCACCTTTTTTATTTATTTTTTCTAGTCCTCGTCACTCATTTTGCACAAGTGGATGCGATTGCAAAATGCAAACCCGTCGAAAAGAGAATTGCAGTAACCCTACAGAAACACAATAGCTAGCAAGAAAACGAGGATCACGAAAGTGGTTTACCATTACCCTAGAGAAGAAAAAACAATGATTGTACCTCAAACAATGGCCGACGTGTAGGCAACAACGGGTTCAACCATTGCCAGTTTCATGTTCATTTGGGCCCCGTATGAGGTTCGCCTTTACTTTGGCAAGTATACACAGAATCGTGAGCTTTTTCTATCCTTACATTAAGATATCAATCCATGAGTACACCGGAGATCGCCTCTAGAGAAGTGAAGCCTAAGCTGCTGTTGAGGCATATCCCAGCATTAACTCATCCAAGTGCGCTAAGAGACGAGATGGCAAAAGATTGCAGCAACTTGGTGCCTACTAATGGACGAGTATGAGAGAGTCAAAGATGAATTTCAGGGTATACAAGTATGGTGGGTTTCAAGTAAAGTGATGCCACAACCACGGTCCATGTATCCTCAGCAAGAGAGAAGGTATTGAAGGCTCACGTTTCATAAGCGGTACCGGGAGATCATAACTGAGGCTTACTTGAAGCATGCGATACAGCAAGGGAAAGAAATTAGGGGGAGACACAGACAGGAAGCTTTACACTAATGATTCTGGAAACAAGTGGCAAATCTACAAGCAGACCACGTGGAGCTATACAGTGTTTGAGCATCCTGCCACAGTCGAGACGTTAGCCATGGAGCCTGCAAAGGAGGAGATTATAGAAGATCTGGTGACTTTCAGCAAGAGCAAGGATTTCTATGCCAGAACTGGGAAGACATGGAAGCGAGGGGATCTTCTTTATGGTCCACCGGAAAGTCTACCATGATTGCTGCAATGGCTAACTTGTTAAACTATGATGTTTATGATCTCGAGCTCACAGCTGTGAAAGACAATACCGAGCTTAGGAAGCTTTTGGTTGAGAGTACTAGTAAATCCATCATAGTGATTGAAGACATAGATTGCTCGCTTGATCTGACTGGTCAGAGGACTAAGAAAGAAGAGAAATCTCCAGATGAGAACAAGGAGAAGTCAGAGAAAGAAATTCGAAAAGAACATAAAGAAGAGAGCAGCAGCAGCAAAGTGACACTTTCTGGGTTGTTGAATTTCATTGATGGGCTATGGTCTGCTTGTGGAGGGGAGAGGCTTATTGTGTTCACTACTAATTACGTGGAGAAGCTTGATCCTGCTCTGACAAGGGGAAGAATGGACAAGCATATTGAGCTCTCTTACTGCATTTTTGAGGCATTTGAAGTGCTTTCAAGGAATTACCTGAGACTTGAAGCGCATCCTTTGCTTGATAAAATTGAAAGCTTAATGAAGGAGACCAAGATCACACCAGCAGATGTTGCAGAGAACCTCATGCCCAAGTCCCCTTTGGATGATGCAGAGAAGTGCCTTTCACGCTTAATTCAAGCTCTTGAGGAAGCAGCAGAAGCTACAGAAAATGATGAGAGAAGCATCCACAAAAAAAGCTCAAGCAGCTACCAAGGCAGCAGAGGTCCCTGCCACGGAAGATGTTGCCCAACCACAAGAAAATAGTCACCGAAATGCCAAGATATGAATTAGAACTAGCAGTACCATCAGTTGTATTAATTCCCCTTGACGTTTTCTGGTCCAAGGTTGCAGTGCAGAGGTTATAATCAAGCAGAAATTTAAATTAAAATCTGCACCCACAAATCCATTGGGCTCGTAACACTATTCATGCAGTTGCATCATATAAGAGTTACAAATATCATGATATAGTTTAATTGAGTCGGACTTTAGTGTGACAAACTAGCATAAATATCTGAGCATTAAAATCCAAAAATGATGATAATTACAACGTAGGAAAAATGTTAAATTGGAAAGTGATACAATAATTACCTTTCAAGGGAGGATGATCCATCACATACAGAAAACAATGCCCTGACCTGATCATTTTATCAACACAACCAGCCAAAATGTTCATGAGGCAGATCATAGCCACGATCATGAAAGATTAAACTATAGGGCCTGAACATCTAAAAGCCAAATCTTTCAGCTACAATATCAGTTAAGGTTATTGTACATTAATTGGATAGCATAAGTAACCCCAGTGAACTCTCATTGACCCGTTGTAGGCTTCTATGAATGTAGACATGCTAAAAAATGACCCTACCTAATCTACAGAACTCTCAGCATCAAGTTGCTCCTTGCTGCAAATTGCATTAAGGTTGTTGCTTAGCTTATGCCATGGAAGAACTCAGACGGTAATTTCCTCCACAGGCTTATCACAAAATTTAATAACATTTTACTATCGTACATTGAGCTTCTTTTCCAATAGAGAGTGAACCTCAAAAATCATTTCTATCTTCATCTTTCATTACTGTGTTTGGACTATCATCAAAACCAGAACCTGGTGCAAGTTCATTGAGATCAAGGAAACGTCTTTTTCTTACACCCTCAACTTCTTCTTGGACTGGGCTACTTGATTCCTCAGGCGGCTGATTTTGCTCTTCCCGTGCTATCACGGTGTCACCTTCAACAGGCTGATCAACTTTCATATTTTGCTCATCATCATTGCCATCAGAATCTCCACTTTGACTTCTGGCTGAATACTCTCCATTCTCACTTGCATCTGAGTGCTCATCTGATGCATTTGATTTCTCGTGTTTTATTGACTCTGTTTCTGACTCGGACAGCTCATATTGTCGGTAATTAATCTGGTTTCGGGTGGCTCTTCTACTACGTCTAAGACCTGACTGGATCTCATCAACAGACCTTAATTTTGTTTCCCTGCGTGTACGCCCTGGCAATTTCTTGAATTTTTGGGGCTCATCACTATCCTCGCTGACACTCAAGGAACCCTCTTCTTCGTCTTCTTCCTCCTCCTCTTCACCATTTTCATCATCCCACTGATACTCTTCATCCCCTTCAGAGCTGCTAGACAGCCTCTTCTGCTTACGTTTCCTCAAGTATTCATCATCATAGACAGCTTCTCCAACTATATCATCATCACTGTCAAAGTCTGCCTCGTTATCTGACACTGCCTCAACAAACTCTTTTGCTGAATACCGTTGAGGCCTCTGTCTTCGTCTATTGCTGCAAGCCATTATGCAATGATAAGTTTATGTGCAAGATCAAGGAAAAATTGTAAGTTCTGAAAGACAAACTTATATTACCTCCGGTCCAAAGCTTCAGATTTATGGTCTTCATCCATGTCATCGTAATCAAGAGAATTAGGAGATGCAGCACTGAAAGTGCCATGTTGCGATGCATGTGAAGGACCACTCCATTTACCATTTGTAGAAGCTTCAGGTTTAGAAAAACCTTCTCTTCTGTGAACAGGTTCTGGGGATGGTGGTTTGCGCCTAAAAAAAGTAAAAAAGAATGAGAGAGAAATTTATATTCCATGGCTGAAGATAAAATGAATTCCTCCAAGCATGGGAAGGAAACAAATAAATGATGAATGTCCATGATCAGTAGCTTACTTTGTTATTTTGATAGCCTCATTGATTGACCGATCATAATCATCTGCAAAATATATTTGATACAGCAATCAGATTGCCCATTGTTGTATGAGAACAATTATTACTATAATAAAAGCACATCCTAATTTAGAAGTGCTCATCAGCCAGAACAGATGTCTGAAAGTTCAGCAAAACTGAGGTAACATATGAAAGTTTTATTCAAATTAGAATTTCAAGAACATTAGAGGGATGAAGTTGCAAAAAGTAGATTTCCCGGTTTACTTTCCAATGTTAATATAAATTCTCTGTTCAACATCCCTCAAGTTCCCAAAAACAAAACTTCGGGTGACAGGGAAATAAGAGTGGTCTGGGGCGAAGGACCAGATCGTTGAAATCGCAACTTTAAAGAAGAAAGGAAGGGAGAAAAAAGGTGAGCAATGAAGTAGGCAAGGCCAATCCATCTGTCAGCTTGGCAAAACATAGAGAACTAGGCATTATAGGTAAAATCTACTTTGAGAGAAATAGTAATAGGAAAATACAACAGGTATCGAGAGTAATCAATTACAACAGCTACTAAATCTATTGCTACTCCATGTTTCATAAGTTTTCTTTGCTTACCAAAAGTATATGTAACAGGCTTTCTATCACGGAGTGAACGTCCTGGTGCAAGTCCATCTATGTTCAAGAAATTATCAAGAAGTAAAGCCTGCCTATGTTGCTTTTTCAGCAACCTCTCTTTCCTCTGAGCAAACACAAGTATAAAAGAAGGAATCTTGAATATGATTTCTTTTTAGGAGAAGAGAACTTAAAGCAGATTTCAATCAAGAATACCTAGAGGCAAGAAAGAAATAACATTTCTTTCTTGATTGATGAAATCCAATTACCTAAAACATGTTAATCACTAAGCAATTTTCAGTACCTTGTAAACCTTCTCAATCTCGGGGAGCATGTCATTCTTTAATTTCTTCCCCAACGAAGCCTCTGTTCTATTTTTGCTAGTAAAGAGCTTCTCCTGCAGCAGTTTAAAAAAGCCTCAATGAGGAACAAAACCCCCACAAAAGTAAATAGCAAATGGCCACGTTAGAAACCATCAGGTGGACCAAATGAATTTACCACAACTGGAATACCACTGGCACTAAAAGGTTAGTGTACAGAATTGTTAAACATAGCGAACTTTCACTGTCAACAACTGAACTCCCAAGATCAGCAAAAAGCTATTTTGAGATAGCAAGATTGGTTCGTAATTAGTGTATCATACCAACTTAATTTTTACTTTGTTTTTTCATGTTTTTAAACCTATCAAAGGAACTGTCAGCAATGGCAGCTGAGTATAAAATTGTAGAAGAGAAGGCTAGCCCTCACACAAAAAATTAAAAGTACTCATTACAAGTACAATTGCTCTGATGAGACCAGAAAAGGAAAGTGTGGCACAAAGAATGGTATGAAATACAAATCCAAGAATGGTATGAAATAAAAATCCACCAAATGAGAAATCCAAATATGGAACTTGAGAGGGTCAAGGCTCATAGAGGATAGCTTTGAAAACATCACCACAATTTGGCATTTGGCCATGAAGTTACAGTTGAAAAAAATGGGTCTAGCTTCTAGACCTCTTGACTGGATATGCGTTTTACATTGTGAATGATAGGTAGTCTCAAAAATTTAACTGCCACTAAAAGGATCCATTATTAAGATGATTTTTTTGATGCACAGCTCAAACATCTATATAGACTTCCTGCAGCCTAAAGAAAATCTCATCCCAATCCATTTTCAACTAACATATGTCAATGGGCAAATACAAGCAAACCCTTTATGTACAATCTTGGAATCCATTTTTTCACCGACTTGGATAGAAATTGATTGGAAAACCCACTCTGTTTTACAGTCAAATTAACAGGAAGCAGGGAGGGCATCATAATATCTAACTTATACAAGGCCCAGAATCATACAACCTGACATTCTTTGTGCACAATAATTCTCTTTTGTTCTTTACCGTAGTAATCCTCTATTAGATTAATATCTCACATTCTCATCATCCATAATTCGGTTTCATCAATAATCATTACTGCAGGAGAAAGAATCTATAGAGGAGACATATTACAAGGAAGGCACACTGCCACGGATGTCAAGGCACATCACAGATTCAAAACATAATCTGACAACAACACATTATCATCCACACAAAAAAAAGAAAGGGAATGAGATATGAAGGTGAATTTACCATGAATGCTTGTAGAAATAAATAGAAAAGTTCAGATTATAAAAACCATGACAACCTTGCATCAATACTTGAACAAGGCACAAACACAAAATCATGCCATTGAAGTAACTTACGGAAACATCTTGAAATTCTTCGAAATTAGTTGCAACTGTCTCCCACAGGTATGTCACATTAGGGATGATTTGAGATCCCTTTGCCTTTGCTTTAGCCTTCACCTCAGTTTTTCTTATTTCCCGGTATAACCTTTGACCAATTGTCGGATCATCTTCATACCTGCATCAACAACAAAACTGTAATTGTAGAACTTACACTACACAAAGGACACACAAACTACAAATAATAGGAGAAAAAAAAAAGAAGAAAAAATCTCTAGTTATAACATAAAACTATCCAGCTGATCATTTCAATCATTATAAAATTGATAAGCAAACACAACCATAGTAAATTAAATGCATCATTAGAAGCTTATCTCCATTACCAGTAATTAATTCCTTGTGAATCACCTCCAATACGTTCCTTGCGAAATAATGAAAGTTGAATGCCATGCTTGAGGGAGTTGTCAATGTAATTCCGTATATCTTCTTGCTGCCAAAGATCACCCAGATTCAATTCCATTGCTATAGAAAAAAAAGTCCAAAGAAACTAGTGCAAAGCAACCAAGATGTTCAAAAAGTTCAAAGACAAATAAAGAAACAAAATAATATCCCAAGAAAAAAATAATAATAAATGGCAAACCCCATCATAATTTCTAGTAAAACATCCCAACAAAAGCTTTCAAAAGCAAGATTTTATTGCAAGCCACAAACTAATTCAGATCGATAAAAGGAGATAACCTGTGGAAGGTGTTCCTTACTTAGGTGATTAATGGAAGGTTTGACAATAAGGAAATACTTCTATATGGAAATGATTAACATGATTATAAATAAACACAAGGTACTTCTAGAATGATGCGTAGAATACATATTAAAGAACTGCATCTAAATTATTCTGTGGAATACATAAGAGATGAAACTTTTCCTGAGATTACAAGGATGCCAAAGCTTTGTGATGAAAAAGTATTCGACAGCAACAAATAATATTTTGAACAGTGAAGTACATGCATACAGGACACAATGATATTGAGATAAATGAAAAGAATACCAAGTAAATTATCTACCATATATACTACTCTACAGAAAAATAAGGGGCTCAGTTATGCACAGACAAACAAAACAAGAGTTGGGACCTATTTAATTCAAGCTGAAGGGACTACAAGATGAAACAAATGCCAAAAGGACTGGTGGTCACATTGTACAAAAACAAAGGTAAAAGTTCCTAGAGAGAGTCAAATTCTCCAGAAATTTCATTTATCTGTCCCAGCAAAATGGCCATCAAGGTATCATGCTATGTTCTCCATCCAATCAAACAAATCTTAACATGAATTTAATGCTGCAGTTGACATGTATTGCCAGTTTGAACAGTAAAATGAGAAACCAAGCAGCAGTAAAATGACCAAGAATCCAACAAAATTTTTGCTGCCAGTGACAATACCTCAACACGAATGTCACATAATGCTTTCAGTATCACCACACGGACACTAGGATCAAGTGTTTTATACACTTCAACCTCCACCCTACATTAAGGTGAAAACACGAATCAGAATCCAAAAACGTTTGATTCAAGAGTATCCAGGAATGCAAATCTACTCACCCATGTGAAGCAACCAAGGGAAGTTCCCCATCTGCAACCTGCAAAGACACCAAAGTCATCTTAAAATGATATTCGCAATAGCTAAATCCCCCCCCCAACTGGTCCCATTTTTTTTGTTCAATACTGTCAACATTAATTAAAAAACAGTATAGTGAATTACCCAGTGCCACCAGTCTCTTAGTTTTCTGCACAAAACAGTAACCCAAGTATCTCGTGTAAGGGCCATTCTGGTAACAGGGGGGATCGCCTAAAATGAGATAAATCAAAAGCGATGAGAAATCAATGTTGCAATAGTGCACATCAAAGTAATATAAGCTGGCTTTCCATCATGAAGAGCATAAATATGATCCTGTTGCACCTCAAATACTGCATCAGAATGCAATTTGATTTAAGTAGCAGTTAGCTTTTCCAAGCATAATTTATCATATCAATCAAACCAAACCATCAGAAAAGTTTCCTTTGTCAAATAAGATGACCATACAAAATACCACATATAGTTTGCTGCCAATACATAATTGGGTTTTACCATTTAAGGCGAAACTTGGAGCATTTATTGAAAGTTGATATCCCATCTATCTGGTTTTTGGGGTAATGTAATCTAGGCATTACCTTGCAGGGAAGACATGCCATTATAAAGGGAAATGCATGTTAGAAATACAATATCAATCAGAAAATAGTAAATACACAACATATAACAAAGAAAAGAAAAGGATGATGACAAATATGTAACACATTGGTTTGGTGCCCTATCTTCAGTAAATATCAATTAGTTCAAGCATGTGATTTTACAATGCAAAATAACAACATGTGAAATGCTATACTTCCCAACTAAAACTTAAATACAAATCCAAAATGTTTGTTTGCTCTACTTCTAAGATTTAAAACCTTTGCCTTGAAACTCTCAAGCATGAATTCAAACTAAAGCCAGACCATAGATTTGTGTAGATAATTAGAAATCAATCCATAAGTCACAGATGAAGATAAACTGAAAGGAACCAAAAAACATTCTCAAAAATTTCATAGATCACAGCTACATGATAGAACTTCTTTCAAGCATCTCCCATTTTAAAATGATCATCTAGATATAGTGCTCAAAACTGCATGGATAATGGAATTATTTCTGCAGCAATTTATACTTCAGTGGTGAGGGAAAAAAAAACACTGGGAGAAACCGCATTAACTAAAAGACCTAACCTAGCAGCATATGCAACCCTAATAAGCTACAGCATACCTAAGAGTCATGCAAGTCAATTGTGCATTAGTGAGAATCACAGTACCTCCGAATCAATGATTTCATCAAAATAGGTGATGATATCAGTATAGGAACTCCAGAAACTTGTGATATCATTTCAAATCAAGACAGCAAAATTGATAATATTGTTTAAATTTAAAAGAAGTTCCTGCATTAAAAATTGTAGGTTAACAGTACCATTCCCTATCCAAAATATGAAGTCATCTTGCACCTTTTATGTTGTAAAACACCATATTTGCTTCCAAAATTATGATAGCTAATCATTTTTTTTCCCTCTCTTTCTCTGTGGAGAATAATTTATCCTCCTGTGGGGATAGCCAAAAACAATAACTATTCAGGGTTATCACTTTACTATCAAACTTGAGAAAACCCTAGTCTGATTTTAAAGGTGCACACCAGCTACATCACATGAACTCAAGTTGGGCTAACAAATTACTGCTTCTTTCTGTTAGACTACAAAAGACCAGCCATTTCTCCAGCAAATATTTAGGCATGTTTCCACCTCCATATCACGTTTTGCAACTTTCTGGAGGCAACTTATTTGAAATTATAGTGAATTCCCAACACCTATGACAAATCTTTCGACATGTCTGACTTGAGGGCCCCAAAACATCCACAGATTCAAGAAGTTGTTAAGGATACCAACTCCAGTGATATCTCTGGTGACCAATGATACCAAACTTCCTACAAGTAATCATTTCAGATCAGCCTATACAAGCCTTGAACATGTGGCACATATGATCTCAAGCAGTCCCTAACAGACAGAAGCAAGAGCCTAAACTAAAACCCACAAAACTCCAATTTCTCTTTCTATTGTAGAATAAACACTGCGCATCCAACCGCATACTTCAAAGGTAAAGTTCCATAATGGAAGAAACAAGAGAAAGCAGCATTCAATACTCAAATTGACACATTAAAAAAAAGTTTTTTGTTTGAGGTGTTTAATCTCCCATGAAAATGCTATTGTGCAACAATCAACTTTGTTCGCAGCAGTAGAAAATGAAAAAAAAGAAGACAAATAATTTGATGTTACCAACTAACATTGGACCCTCAGCAAAGTAAAAAATATTTGCAGTAACTTCAGCTTCTAAAGATGCAGAACTCAAGAGGTTCCATCCATCCATCCAAAGCAAGGACAAAAAAAAAGTTGTTGAAGTTGAAAAGGGAAGGAAAGCAAGCACTAAACCTTTAACAAAGGCATATGAATATCCCCCAAAGTATCATTAGGTGTAATCAAAGCTGTCTCAAACTCCTCAGCTGAGAACTCCACTGTTATATTCAATAGATGCCTAAATACCTGAACCATCAACAATTTTAATGGTATTTTTTTTCTAAACAAATCAAAGTCTCCAAGAAATTAGCAAAACCCCAAAAAAAAAAAAAAACTTACATTTAAAAAATGGAGTACTGAAGCTAATTCCCACATGGAGCGGAGGCTCCACCTCGGCAACTGTGCCGGCTCAGGAGGGGCCACCAGCTGCGTCACGATCTTGCTACTTCCACCACTGCATTGCTCTTTCTGCTGCACCGAAGACTTATCTAACTGCTGTTGCTGTTCCTGCTTCTTCGGCTTCTGCTTCCGCTCGATCACCGCCTGCTGTTGCAGCCTCGCCGCCGCCCGTATTGTACAAGCTCGCGACGGCCGATTGCTCCTGTTAACAGGCGGGGTTTGGGATTGGGCTTGGGCGTCGTCGTTTAGAGGAGTTTGGGCGTCGTTTTGGGAGATCGGTGAAGGCGAGGGTTGTTCCCGAGACATGGTTAAGGAGAGAGAGATCGAGAGGGTTTATGTTAGTTAATGTAGGATTACATGTAGACGATCCTCGATGTTTGCAGAGAGAGGGAGAGATGGAGGACCTAAGGTCCTAACCATCATCCATCCAATAATTAAATTAGTATTATTATAATTATGTTTGTGATTTTTAATGCTTAATAATGCCCTAATATTTATTATTGGAGGTGGAAAAAGAAAAAGAAATTAGGGAGACTAAGGACTTGTGATTGTGAAGTTGGAGGGTGTCTGTCGAGAGAAGGAAGAAGGAGAATGAGGGGACAATAGCCTGCGAATTTGGGGGAGAGTTCTTTTGTTGGAGGGTTTTTACCTTTTTAACCCAGGGCTTATATTGGGCGTTCAATTTGGGTTTTTTTCTTAAAAAAAAAAAATTCCTTCATTTGTTAGGTTTTTGAATGATGATATATATTCGATAAGATAATTTTGGCTTGGTTGATTTAATTCTGGGTTGGTTCAGGGTAATTTCTAATTAATACTGGTTTATCATTACAAATTATAATTACAAAATTAAAATAAAATAAAAACTAAAAATATAAGTAAAACACTTACGCTCCAGACTAATTAGATTGAAATAATATAATTACTATTTCACTTTTTTATAACAAAATCAAATAACTTGTAGTTGGGATAATAAAGATTTTTTTCATTGGATTCATTTGTAATTATTATACTACTCAGATATAAATTGGTTTTTTATATTATATTTACAATTAAATTATTTTTAAAAAACAAAAAAATTAAACCAACATCCTGGAATTTTTTTTTAATTTTACTTAAAACACAATTACATAACTATATTACCCTTAAAATCAAAATTTTTTAACTTGCATTCAGTGTTATTTTCATTTTTCT
>Ga0325411_1004625_pt1 | contig 15384 bp, 13 predicted proteins | sample PopdelMetagenome_13_FD_206181 | JGI IMG/M metagenome (GOLD analysis project Ga0325411, IMG submission 206181) | Populus deltoides microbial communities from Bellville, Georgia, United States - Xylem-PdIQD-R4 | ecosystem: Host-associated > Plants > Phyllosphere > Stem > Wood/Secondary xylem... | reverse complement strand
TTTTTTATTTTTTATTTTTTTTATGTGGGTGGCTGTCGTGAAGAAAAAGATTGGTAATTAATTAAGTAGCTTAAAAGAGTTTTCCTAATTCATCAGGATTTTGGTTTTTTATATCCAGCAGATTTTGATTTTTAGCTGCCAAAGTCATGCTTTCATTTCATCCAACGCGTTCCATTGGATAACTTAAATAATGTTCGGAAATGCTGCAACAATGGTTTAAAATATTTTTTATTTGAAAATATATTAAAATAATATTTTTTTATTTTTAAAAATTATTTTTTACATAATTATATTAATAAAATAAAAAAATTTAAACAAAAAAAATTAAAATTTTTTAAAAATATAATTTCAGCGGCGTCACCTACCTTATTTTCTTCATTCAAAAAAAAAAAAAAAAAGCCTTAAAATTTTGATTTTTGATCGACTGGAACGACGTTGCATGCATGACTTTGTTTACTAGAGTAAAGGTTAAAAAAATTCCACGTCACTTTGTTTTAGGTCCAAGGCATGGAGCTCTTGCTTTTAATTAAAAACAAATTATATTATTATACTTTTAGATCTGAAGTATATTAAAAAAAAAAGCATTACGAGAAACCATCTGGGATTTTTAAATTTGTTGATATTAATTCTCTTAAATATCAAATTAATTAGTACTCCAATTTGGAGAGATTTTTTAATTATATGGAAAGTTGCAAAGAGTAAATGGTTGGTCAATCAAGAAAAAAAGGCAAGCAATTAGTATAATTAATTGAAGCTTTGATATATCTCGTTGGTTACCTTCTTTTGTGTTATTAGATATATCTTGTTGAGATGTTTTTTTAGAACACCGATAATATCGTAATTGAAGTTTTGATATATTTATTGTGTTTTTTTTCCCTTTTTTTTAATGTGTAGCTCATTTTATAATTTTTTTGAAATGTTGTATTTTTAAATAGTGACAAGTTTGAATATGGTTAAACTATGCAAGTTATTTTTAAAATTACGTTATTTTGCTAATATTTTTTTTAAAAAATACTATTTTTTTATTTTTATTTTAAAAAAGAAGCAATGTTTTGCTGTGTCCAACTCTGAATCCAGAACATTGCACTTACCAACAACAACAGGACAGGCTACCGTACGTCCAGACGGCCAAGATCACCAGCCAAAAAGGAAAGAACCCTATCAGCACACGGCTGGCTCTTAATGATGATTTGCGAGAAAGAAAATCTTACCTTCCTTGTAACCCCATCAGCATGCCATTAACATTTAATAATAATTGATGTTTCCATAAATAAAAAACCTTACCTTCCTCCAACAACCCCATTAGCATGCAATTACCAACATTGATTTTCTCAGAAAGAAAAATCTTAAATTACTTTTAAATTATATTTTTATAATTTTAAATCTTCTTCAGATCCAACCATGAAATCACTATCTAAATTAACCCAGACAAGGAAAAGTTTTTTTAAAGTCAAGTGCTGCCACCATGGCTTCTCGATCATGAACTTTCTATATATGTTTTTTTTCTAATGGATATAGAGTATTTAAAAATATAATAACAGTTGCTTTTTAAAGTATATTTTATTTAGAAATATATTAAAATATTTTTTTATTTTTAAAAATTATTTTTTACATCAACAATAAATTTATCTATCTGATACATATGTATTGTTAATCGAAGTTTGGAAGACTTTGATAGAACACTACCTTTTGACTTATTATAAAAATCTGAGTTTCCCTATGAGTGAAGGAAAGTCTTTATCAACCTCAACCATAGACTCCTTATATGTATTAGCATTGCCCTAAAAGAAAAAGAAAAAGAAAAAGAAAAAAACAATTGGAGTTTTAATAATAGTTGAAAGTTGAAAAACATGGGAGAGCGCTTCATCTTCACATATAGTGCGCTGAACCCATCTTTTGGTGTCCACTTTTGCATCAGTTCAAGGGTCATTTCTCTTACACATGACATCCGTGTCTCTAAATATCATGCAATATAAAAATTTTAAAAAATAAAAAGAATCACTGTCCTACCAATGAGTCACAGTTGTCCTTTGAATGTAATCTTTTCTTAATTACTTGTGGATTGTCTGTTTGACATAAAACTCTATATTTTAGTGTCAACCCCCACTTTTTTGGCTATTAAAATATTTGCATGCTTGAGGCTGTCTTGTTCTGGTGCGTTTCAAATCTAGGCTGTGACTGGAGGTATGCTCAGTTTTGTTTATGTATTGAGCCTAATTTGTTTGTTCACTATTAATTTATAGTCACTCCTCTTGATCAGCTTTCGTTCATAAACTTTATTAGATTGATGTGGGCCGGGGCTCACACCTTGATTTGGATTTTATGATGTGATTAAGGATCAGTGATTTGAATGATGGAAAATTCCCAGTTGGATTTCCTCCAGGTTTGATTAGGATCTGGGGGCAATGCGTATTTCTTTTATGCTGTGTTTGACTGTCACTTTAGCGGCCTACTTGCCTGTATGCTTGCCATTGTAATGGCAGTAACATCAATTGATTTCAAGTGTGTTTTGTAGCACTGTATTGTTAAAGGAGAAAGTGACCTTTCGATATTCATAGAACTTGATTTTAGATATGTTGAATTTTCTATAATATCATGCTGGGATGTTTTGGTATCAGAAAATCTAAGACGTGTCCGTGGACCATTGAATTATTCTTATTTGGCAAGTTGAGATTGTGGATTGCTGTTAAATATGTCCACACTTTTTCTGTCCTTTCTGTTTGCTCCTAGTATGAATCTTTTTTTTTTTTTTTGTGATTGGCATCACAAGAAGCCTAACCTTAGGCCTTGTTGTTTTATAATGGTCTTTAAATCATTTATTTTAATGCTAATCTCCTAGGATGGTGACAATCCCACGCCTGTTCCTGTTCCCTTTTGAAGGTCTTGTTTTTCTTCGAAAGTCTGCTATATAAATTGTTTTGCAAATCTTTGTTCTTGATTCAGAATGAGGACCAGGAGAGGGAAGCGAGCTGAGGTATGCTTAAATGCTCCTTGCCTTGGCACTGCTTGTATTTCTTTCTTTTTTTTGGTTTCTTTAGATGGTTCTGCATGTTGTTTATTTTGGAGAGTTGCATTTGGTTGCAGCCTTTCTGGCCTTCACTTGTGATGAAGAAATGGTTGAACATAAAGCCCAAGGTTTATGATTTTAGTGAAGATGAATACACTGAAACTGAGAGTGAAGATGACGGTATGGTTTTAGTGTTTACTTGTCATCATTCTTTATTAATTACTCTAACTACTACGTGCTTGATCATGTTCTGTCAATTTTTATACAGCGTCCCCTGTTAAAGATGAAAGAGTTAATGTGAATGAGGAGCATGCAAATAGGACACAGGGGAACCCATATGTGTTTCAGAGTCGAATTTCAGGCAACAATCCTTTTCTTTGTCTGTTATTGAGCCTCCTTTTGTCATTTTCAATGCATTCAAGCTTAATAGCATATGTTGTCTCTTGAATGTATCACTCGGTCCTATTGCCTGTCACCAGTTTCCCTTTTCATTAAGATTTTCAGAAATTTGAGCTACCCCAAGTGTAAAATTTCGAGGTTTACTTACAAAAGATTAAGCTTTCGAAGTATTTGTAATTGTGGGTCAGAAATTTGAGCTATACTGGCCATTCAAAGTTCTCTTAACATTCTGCAACTCTCATCTCAGTGATGTTGCTTTTCTTTTCTTTCTTGTGTGTGAGCAAGGCACTTTTTGTGATTTAAGATTCTGTTGCAACTTGTTATTGACAATTTGGTTTCTTGAATTTGGAAGAAAGCTGTTTTGTTATGGTTCTGCTGAAACATAAAGAAATAGTTGATTATATGCTTCCTAGTGGACTTGCTAATTATGGAAAGATCATTTTATCTCATCTGATTACATAAAAGGCCAGTTTGTGATCATCTGTTGTTTTGATGTTTAATTGATCCAGATGCACCTTCCAAGGGCTATCCATCAAGACATAAGCGAGGGAAATCTGAAACTCTGCGTCTTCAATACATAAATATGAAGGATGTGAGGTTGGCTGTAATCTGCTTATTCTTTGAATATTAGGCTAAGGATTTTAATTATTAAGAATACAGTGTTAAACATTTGGTTATTGTAGGGTGACAATAGGTACTTGGAATGTTGCTGGAAGACTTCCATACGAGGATCTTGATATTGATGATTGGCTTTGTACAGAAGAACCAGCAGACATTTACATCATTGGGTAAGTATTTCATTGCTTTGTTTTCTCGTCTTGATGACTGGACTTGTTGTAAGAATTTATATGTACACATATCCAATGCTTTGTTTTGTATCCGGAAATCTTTACAATCACATATGCCCTACTTTGTTTGCGAATGTGATTGCTTCTGTGTTCTCTGATCTGTTTGATTGCAATGTTCAGAAAATCTTTGGATCTATTTGTTAAGAAATCCTGCAGAGGATTTTCCTTGTAGAGAATCAGATTATAAGTACATAACTAACAAGGCTGACTTTTTTTCTTGTTATGGTCTAGCCCTCAAAGAATCTGGCATCAATTGGTCAACTATGCACCCCAGAGTAAGGAACTGATTGGAAATCTAAAGCTTTGATTGAATCATCTGCCATCCAAGCAGCATCTGGTTGTCATTTGTTTCTAGAGCATACACATGAAAAACTTAAGAAAAAATATGCTAATAACTCATTCTGTATTTCTGGGATTTGCTGTTTCTCAGCAAGTGGATGGCAGCTGGAAATCAGAGGGCCAGTTTTACATCTTGTGGCCCACACCTGATCAGTTCCTCAACCAGAATTATCCCAAAAAACCCACCCTAATAATTATCAGACCCCGGCTGCTTGGGTCCAGAATGTACAGTTTTAGAAGCTACTCCAAAAGCAGACATCCATTCCTATAATATTCTATGTGCTTGTTAACATTTGTATACAACAGATTTTAGCATTCTTTTTATTTTTTTCCTTGAACAGTTTCCAAGAGGTGGTCCCTCTGAATGCTGGGAATGTTCTGGGAGCAGAGAGTAACAGACCAATTACAAAATGGGAGGAAATCATTAGAAGGACTCTGAACAAATCGCTACAACCTGAAAGAAAATACAAATGTTATAGTGCCCCTCCCTCACCAGTATCAAGAACTTCTTTAGTTGCTGATGAACTTGCAGATGAGGTCGATTCTCTACCATTAGAGATGATAAATGAGGAATATATAGAAGCTACTGATGGTTGTGAATCTAACATACTGGAGTTTGGCAAAGCAATTGGTATAGGAAAGAATTTGCACTTAAAGAGAGTATATGGAATTGATTTTGAAAGTAGATTAGCCTGGCCTGAACATTCATTGGCTGCCACCCCACAAGAAGTTATCTCTTCCAATTCCAAGTTACGGAGAGTATCGAGCAGTTCTGCAAGAATAGGCTTCAGCTGGACAGAGAATCCTTCATTATTTAGTCCTCAGAATATTGCTCTGAACAGGAGTGGACTGAAAAGATCTCACCACAGTTTTGGAAATTTAGGCTCAATGTGGTTGGAGCAACAACAGAGGCACAAGGTTCCTGAAGTCCCTGAAGTTAATGATTCTTTCTCCGAGGTCTCTGATTGGTTATCTGAAGCAGAGGATGACACTTTCTTAGAAGTACCAAGCGATCAATGTTACAGTGAAATCATCAAAGATAATGGCAAGCCACTCACTAAGTATGTGCGAATTGTTAGCAAGCAAATGGTAGGAATATATGTATCAATTTGGGTGCGCAAGAGGTTGAGGAGACATATAAACAATTTGGAGGTCTCTCCTGTTGGAGTTGGTCTTATGGGCTATATGGGAAACAAGGTACTGCCTGTTCATCCATTTTCTTTGTTCATCACAATAGTCGACAAATATGTTTTATTTCTACATGCATTTATATGAAGTATTAGACTTTTTCGGTAGGATATTTTTGTGCAACTCAAGTATGTAGACAAAAGGACCACAAAATAGAAAAGAGAACTAATAAAGCGGTGTCATAATTGTACAACATGCTAGTTGTAATTCCAATCGTTGCAGCGGTGCAACACATCAGGTTGCATCATGCTATGGAGGCTACTGTCTTAATTTTACTATAATTGGGAGTAAATGTTTTAAACATTGTTACCTTTTGTATGTTAGATGGGATGAGATCAGCACCTCCATATCGTGATGTAATGCTGGGGGATGTTTTCATGCTGAAGAGTATTGCATGGAACATAGAGAAGATAACATTTGCATATTGATCATAGTTGAACATGCTTGCCTTAGCTTTGCCAGCATCTTATTAGAGGCTGCTGCTGATGCAGGGATCTGTTTCCGTTAGCATGTCTCTTTTCCAATCAAGGCTGTGCTTTGTTTGTTCTCATCTGACCTCAGGTCAGAAAGATGGGGCTGAACAAAGGCGTAATGCTGATGTCTATGAAATTATACGACGTACCCATTTCTCATCTGTCACGGATGCCAATCAACCACAGACAATTCCATCTCACGAGTAAGCAACCTTTTGATATTAAACTTCAATATGCACTATGTTTCATGACTTTGCTTTTTTATTGTATTTCCAAATAATACTTCAGCAGAGAATACTGAATTGCTCAAGTACTAAGCATCTTTATGCTAATTCATTCCATGAATAAATTTGTGTGATCCATATCTAGATGCTGTGTGTTATTCATAGCACTCAGCAGGCATCTTGTCTTCTCATGGATTATCTTTCCTAGCTGGTTACAATATGGTTGTCTTGAGCTCCATTCTCATGCTCAATAGTTTTCATGATTTGCCTAGGAAATTAAACTGGTTGGAGTAACCTAGGAATTCAATGTATATTCCCGTTTTATAATCATAGTGTGATTTCATTGAGAAACCTAGTTCCTGGAAATAAATAACTCAACTGCACCAGAGTGCTATACTTGCGCCTTTTCTGGTCCTTGTGTAGGTATCAAGACATTTACTTACAAGAACAGAAAATGCACACATGAGTTGTTTCAGCGTAAATTTTCTTAAAGTTATCATGTGATGACAAATACGTGTTGATTTATGGTAGTTACTGGATGTGTTATCAATGACTTCAAATCCCTTTTCCTTTTGTGACTGTTCTCTATAATTTTCCTGGTCAATGTATTTATAATTGGGTGCTTCTGTACAGTCATATATTCTGGTTTGGGGATTTGAATTATCGTCTCAATATGTTGGACACAGAGGTCAGGAAGCTTGTTGCTCTGAAGAAATGGGATCAACTTATCAACAGTGATCAGGTGAGACTCATAAACAATCAAGTTTCCACTGCCTTCTGGAATTGTTTCAGCCTCTTTAATCAGTGACACATTTTTTTTCCTGAGAAGCATGTTGTTCTAAGATCTAGATATAATGTGGATCATAAGAGAGTGATTTAAATTTCATCCTTCCTATAATAACAATGACAAAACTCACCAAATCACCCGACGAGGAAACTATTGCTTTCGGAATTATTGGATCTGTAACTGTAAATGTTCTAATAGAAGATTTATATTAGAGTTTTGAAAGATGGTACAGGGCTTAACTTTGAAGGAGACATTTGTAGTATTCTAACTGGTTAAGTTTTCTGGATAGATTTAAACCAACTGTGATCAAACATGTCAGGAATAGCTTCCTCACACGTTGATTTGTACTTTTAGAAGTGATAGCTTTCTCACGTTTGAGTAATGTAATGGTTTGCACTTTCTGCAAATAATGCTCTCTATTTTCTTCTAAGCAGCATCTTGCTTGCTTTTTTTTATTTTTTTGAGGAACTGTTAAAGATTCATCTTGTTTGGCAGCTAAGCAAAGAACTTCGTAGTGGGCATGTATTTGAAGGATGGAAAGAGGGAGTGATAAGCTTTCCACCAACTTACAAATATGAAATAAACTCTGATAGATATGTTGGGGAGAACCCTAAAGAAGGCGAGAAGAAGAGATCTCCGGCATGGTAAGTACAGGTTATTTTGAAATAGCAGTTTGCCTTTATTCTCTTATTTCCTATAATCATAGTAAGGAAAAAGAGATTGGTAGGAAGAAATCCAAGATTTCTGGTAAAAAAAATTCCTTTTCTCTTAGTTTGGATGGTTCGAAAAGTAAATCAATCTAACATTTGAATGATCATGGTCACCTAACTATGTAGTTGACATCATATGCAGGTGTGATCGAATACTTTGGTTTGGAAAAGGTATAAAACAACTTTCTTACAAGCAGTCAGAATTAAGGCTCTCGGATCATCGACCAGTCAGTTCAATGTTCCTGGTTGAAGTTGAAGTCTTTGATCATCGAAAGCTGCAAAAAGCACTCAATGTCAATAGTGCGGCAGTGCATCCTGAGATTTTCCTCGATTAATGAGGGAATTATAGTAGATAGAAGGTAACTATATAATGGTTTGTAGGTTAGATTGGTGTACTGATTTACATGAGAGTTTTAAGGCCTAATTGTGACCATGCTGGTTTTTTGTTTTCCTTGGAAGGTATGCTAACTTTACTGTCATATTCTTTCAAGCAGGGAATTGCTGATCAATCTAACATGCTGAAGATATAAATAAACTTCGATTTCATTGGAACACCAACAATGATGAGCCTATATTATACATGCAAGAAACACAAAAGCTTTTTTGAATTTTTTGAAGATGATAGCAGGAACAGACGTAGTTGTCTGGGTCTTGCTTGTTAGGAATGGAACGTGGAGAGCTGAAATGATGGGGTCCCGGTCCCCCCCCCACTCTTTTTTCTAGAGAACCTCCAAAGTATATCCTCTTAGTTTGGTTCGTTGGTAATGTACATTAAACTGTAAAAATTAGGTGCTCTGTATTTTGTAATCGAAATTTTGGAGTCAGTCAGTGGACATCGCGTGATTAATTCATGACAAAACTTACGATCGCAATTTCTTTTGTTCTTGTTTTTCTCTCTTCCTTTCTGTTTTATTCTGAAAACAGAATACCACTGAGACAACAGTTTAAAGAACAAATCTCATTAAATTTCAAGCTCGCTCAAATTATGCAAGGCTAGGATGTCAGCAACACAGCAATTCATCTGTTAATTGAATGTCCAAGTTAGCTCAAATTTTGGCAAAACAAAGTTGAGTGGAGCATTCAAGACAAAGACAGGTAATTCTGGATCATTTTTTTCTGTGTCTCGTTCGTGTCAGATTGTTAAATTTCTTTCGTGATGCACAGTTTTATCCTTGAGAAAAAAACATGGCCTCCCCAATGTAGAGTGAAGTCAGTCAACCGAGTGATCCAGAATCAAATCTTTGCCTTACACATCAGATCAGGGATGAGAAAGAGGGAGGAGGGTATGTTAAGCAGTCCAATATCAAATGGACTTTCTGATGAAGCCACCATTTAAAACACAATAATAAACAAACACCTGTTCCCCTATATCTTAATTAATGATGCAAAATGATAGTCATCAACAACCTCATTAAATTTTATTCTGATAAAGCGTATCGTAATTGAAAAAAAGCTACTACTATTTCACAAGAATTAAATATTGTCTCTAGAAAATGAAAGCATACGATGCTCGATTAAATTAAAACGTTAGCCTTGACATGGCCAATGTATTCCTTCAAGAAAGTAATCACGTCCCAGAGGAAAACAAAGCTATTAAGTTAGGTTGAGTTAGTTGTATCAACTTTGACTTGGGAGATAGCAAAAGAATCCCGTTACTACTTTATTAGGATAAAGTTGGTTTGAAAACATTAGAAGGAACATGGAGAACGGTACAAGGAAACGTCATTATCACCTGAGCTTGTTCCTATAAGTAGGAAATGTTGGCCCAACATTAATCAATCTTAAACCAAACCATCTTTCTGGTGCGTGGTTGTCATGTCATGTGATTTCTCAATGAATCCCTTTACAATGGTCTTTATCACTTTACTGGTTTTGGTCTTGCAAAGCTTGTCGACCTTTGGTGATGAACAACTTTTAGTCCGTGACTATTACAAGGAAACATGCCCTATGGTCGAAGAGATTGTTAGGTATAATCTTCAGTTTGCCGTGCTTAAAAATCCAAGAATGGCCGCCTCTCTGCTTCGCTTGCATTTTCATGATTGCTTCGTTATGGTCAGGCCTCTCGTTTTCTCTAATTCTGTGTCTGTGTTTCCTCGTAATGAATATTGCACTCCCTTTTCTTGCTGTTTTTCTTTTCGGAAAAATAAATAAAAAAAGAATAGCTAGAGAACTGAATACTACTTGCTAACAGATAATTCTCATTAATTTTGTAGCATCATCATTCTTTCTATCACAAAAGTCACAATTCCATGTGTTAAAATTCACCAATCCTGATTGGTTCTGGTATTAATCAGGGATGCGATGCATCGGTTCTTCTAGACAGCTATGGAGGCATGGTCAGTGAAAAGCAGGCAGGGCCTAACGTGAACTCATTGCATGGATTCGAAGTCATTGATAGGATCAAGTATCAATTGGAAGAAGCATGCCCTCTCATAGTCTCATGTGCTGATATCTTAGCCATTGCTGCTCGTGATGCTGTTGCAGTGGTAAATGTGCATATATATATATATATATACACACACACACACCTCTCTCTTTCTGCCTTTCATCTCACTACTGTCTCATTATATATAAGCTCCATTACAAGGTGGCTTCAATAACATAAATGTTAAGAAAGCTGGGCATGTCGTATGTCAAATGATTAATTCCTTGATGACATTTGGGATCAAGTAATATATGTAGTTTCTAATTTTCCTTTTACTTTGGAAGAGAGGTGGCCCAGGTTGGGAGGTTTATCTAGGCAGAAAGGACTCCCTCAAGGCAAGTTTTGATGGTGCCAATCAGTTTATACCCGCACCAAATTCCTCTCTGGAGACTCTCATTGCCAATTTTAAACAACATGGTCTTGACATAGGAGACTTGGTTGCTTTATCAGGTAAAATCCACAACATTATCTCATGTAAATAATTACTTATTTATTTATAAATCTTTTAAAAAACACCACTAAACACGTAGGTTGTAATGACATATAGTGCTTGCCCATAAGCGTCTTGGTTTCACAGGTAGCCACACAATGGGAAAGGCAAGATGCTTAAGCTTTAGGCAACAAATACACGATGAGAGTGCTGAAGAACATTACGATAAATACAAGAGATACACCCCCTTTCGAAGAATCCTACGGTCCATATGTCCAAAAACAGGAAAAGACAATCAATTGGCTCCGCTTGATTTTGAAACCCCGGCTAGATTTGACAACCACTATTTCCTCAACATTCTTGAAGGAAGAGGGTTGCTGGGGTCCGATAACGTGTTGGTGACGGAAGATCATGAGGGGGAGATAAGAAAGCAGGTGTGGGCTTATGCCTCTGATCAAAAGCTTTTCTTCGCATCGTTTGCCAATTCTATGATAAAGATGGGGAATATTAACGTACTTTATGGGAATGAAGGAGAGGTCAGGAAGAATTGTAGGTTTGTCAACACCTAACAAGCTTCTCATTCTGGACGAGTTAAATTGTGGATCTTGGTTATTTAATTTATGGACTATTGGATTACTTCTACTCTTCTGTGATTTGATTTGGAGATGTTTAATATGATTGTTGTTGCTCTAGAATAGTTGAACAGCAATTTTGAGCGATATCACAATGATGTGTAGAGAGAGAGAGAGAGAGAGAGAGGAAATTCAAATCCAAAATGATAGCTTTTACGTGCACAAGATTTTGGCTTAGATTATTTATTTTAGAGACATGAAATTATCAAATGGTGACGCCTCAAAGACTTAGGAACAGTACCTCTGATGGCCAAACTAAGTTATAAACCCTACATAAAAGAGAAGGAGAAGATGTTGGATTTTTAAAATAGATGAATCTGAATTAAAAATGCATTGATAAACAGGGACTGAATTAATTTACTCTTATAATATGATCCTGAGAGAAGTGCAGTCTCAAAAATGGAGAAAGGTTGCAGAATTGCAGTCCATATACAGAGACCATTATTTAGATAGAAACCAGCAAATGCATCCCTTGCCTCCCACCATGAATTCTCCATATCATAAATGAAGGTTTTCCGATCAATTTCAGGCATTGATACACTATATTCTTCTCATGAATAATATAATTACACCGCTTATTCTAATAAATAAGAGTCGGTCAGAAGTGCCATATAATAATAGAATTCGCGCCACTTAAAAGCCATGCCATTCTAAACAAAGATAATTGTTCTTTCATTCCTGGTTCGGTCAAGAGCATGGATAATTAATTATACGATTCGCTATCTTGCCCGTTTGCATAATTCCTTAGTAGGCAATCGATTTTTTCAAAGTAATATTAAGATAGTGGATATCCAGCTGCTGCAGGCGTCTTGCCCGGCAACCTTCGTGCATGGCGTGCATCTCTGTGGACTCTGCTTACCACACTTGAACTCAACGTGCTTGTATCTAGACAATACACGCTTAGACCTGTTTTTTACCTGTAACTATCTTCATCCACACCCTAAACATATATTTTCAGTGAAAATAAAGCAAAACGTTAGCATATTGAACACCTGATATATAAGATATGGAGTAGCTGATCATGTAAGATAATCTTAATATGCTAAGCATATAAATGCAATGGAAAATTAATTGGATATATACCTCATTGATTAACTATTGAAGCGATTGTTCAAACAAAAATTTGTGGTGAAAAACAAAGAGTTCTAATATATATACGTCAAGCTTTATGATTAATACGTGTGGATAGAAGGCACAGTATTTTTATTGTTGATCTTTTTTTTGCCAGACTAGAGATACTTTATATATAACTTAACTTTTACACTTCTATCCATTATAGATTGCTTCACTCACTACTAAAATTCAATAGACTCTAAACCTAAATTATTATTTAATTTAAAATCTACATGACATATGTGAACCACCTAAATAATATTTTTCTGCAACTGACGGATTTATGACTTGGTGGTTGTATGAACAAGAGCCTCCTTGGACAAGTATTCATCAGAACTTCAAAGAGCTGCCCTATCTTTGCTGAGATCGATGGCCGTGAACTTGGGAGTTGATTCAGACGAGCTTGCAAAACTATATAAATAAGATGTACAAGGGACAAGAATGAATCACCCACCTTGTGAGCAGGCAAAAAAGGTGATGCGTCTCACACAACGCTAGCTCTCTGATGCAACTGGACTGACCTTGTTACTTCAAGTGAAGTGCAGGGTTCACAAATCAAGAAAAATGGTAAATGGGTACCAATTAAACTCGTTCCGGGTGCATTTATAGCCAATGTTTGTGATATCATTGAGGTGAGATAGCATATGTTTGTGCTGTTGCCATGTCATATAAATGAATATTTTGCACTCTAATAGGTCATTTGAAAGCAGATAACGATGAATGAGGAATATGAGATCATAGAGGCACAGAGCTGTTGTGAACCCAGATAAAACTTGTTAAGGAGAAGGGAGCGGAATACATTAGGCTTGTTATTACAAGCAAACTTGATGGTAGAGGCTTACTGGGTCACATGAAATTGGGGGAGTAAAATAGTTTTGCAAGATAAATTTTATTTAGAAACTCTGCTTTCCGGTAATAGATATGGTCGCTCGAGGCCTTCCCAGCTTCATTCCATTCAGTTCTAAAACCCAGAAATTTCTTTAGTATAAAAATTATGCGAAGTAAAACCCTAAAAACCTGGGACAACATTCTTGATCTACTAGTCAGTTTTTCTTGAGGTAGCTTCAAACCCTCAACTGCTTTGGACGTCTTCTGTTTGACATGATGGACCTTTGCATAATCTCGCTTAAAAATTAAAGAGCTGCAGAGCATCTCATGTAACAAGACATCATTTCTACAACATTACAAATGGTACAAAATTGCTTCCAAGTCAAAATATTTTCAAGATTACTATGTTTCATATTTTCATATTAATACAAATCATGCAAAGGCATAGCTCAGATCACACTTCTACCAAACATAATCACCATCTTCTACTGGGATTCTGAAATACAATGCGCTTCTGCTTTCAATCTTCTACTCTTCCCAGTCAATTCAAAAGCCAACAGTTCACATGTGGGCACTCCAGCACCAGGCTTTCTTTAATTTTTTTTGTTCTCTTAACTTCAGCACCATGCCATCTCATGATTTGAAGATTGCTTCTAATAACATGTTCAGTTTAGCCCATGCCAGGCATTATTAACTGCATAATGACATTTATACTTGCAATCACGCTCCAACAAGCTTGAGGAATTATATAGCAATCAGAACCTGTCCGTATGAACATTACAGTGCAGCTTTGCCCTAATTAATTAACATTCTAGACTCATTTTAAACCTCATGATTAACCACAAGAACAATAAAATTGTTGATACAATATGATTGTACAATTTGGCAGCTCCAATTCAGTGGTGGTGGAAACAAACAGTTTCTCGCAATGGGTACACACTGATTCATCAAAGCAATAAAGCATAACAAATCAAATAACGGAAGAATCGACATGAACAAGATAAACAAGGGCATTAGGTCTCCAAGGTGTTACAGCATCAACGATATTCAGATGAAAATTACTTATTAAAACACATGATGCATCTGCCCCCAAATAAAGAAAAGCTTCATTACACAAACTGACAATAAATAAAAACGTGCCAAGAACTCGAAACTCTAAAATCACATAATTAAGACCCGTTTAGTATTGTGGTAAAGATAGTTTTTTGAAAATATTTTAAGATAATATTTTTATTTTTTCAAATTGATCCTCGTATATATTAAAAACCAACTGATAACATCTAAATGTTAGATGTTATTTAATTTGAGAAGAAATAAAAGGGAAGTGCAGAGAAAGGCATCAGGTCTCCAAGGTGTATAGCATCAAGAAAAATTCAGACGCAAATTACCCATTAAAACATGAGGTTCATCATATGCCCCAAAACAAGGAACTACAGAAACAAAAACATGACAAGACTCCAACTTTAGTCTCTCACAAAACAAAACCCATTGTTATACAAACAATGTAGAAGTCTATCAAGATAAATACGAGGTGGTTATTGAGATAATTAAAAAGATAGAAAGCGATCAGAACCTGTTGGGATTCAAGATAACATCACACAGTTACTAAGTCAGTGGATTGACAGACATGAATATCTATCTTCACCTCGCTTTCTATCATCAACAAATCAAAAACAAACAGATATATGTATATATACACAAAAGGGTAAGCTCAGAACTTCTTAGAGGTTTGTGCAGCCGTCAAAGACGACCTCATCTGAGACCGTCTCCGAAACACAGAATTTCATCACAGCATGATTTTTAAAAACTACGAAATAAAAAACACAGATAGAATAAGGAGCAGAAAAACTTGGAGCTTTCAAAAAGGACTGCAAAGAAATATAGAGATCTAATTGACATTGGAAAGTGAAACAGAGCTGAAGGAAAAACAGCGACGGGGTAGTGGTTGGGGGATAGTGACTATATTTATAGATAGAACAGG
>Ga0325411_1004624_pt1 | contig 15384 bp, 9 predicted proteins | sample PopdelMetagenome_13_FD_206181 | JGI IMG/M metagenome (GOLD analysis project Ga0325411, IMG submission 206181) | Populus deltoides microbial communities from Bellville, Georgia, United States - Xylem-PdIQD-R4 | ecosystem: Host-associated > Plants > Phyllosphere > Stem > Wood/Secondary xylem... | reverse complement strand
AGTCTAGTTAATGCCTTTCATCACATCAAGAAGACTATGGTTTTTTTAGTAATATCCCTCCCTTTATTTGTCTAGGTTGACAGTAAAAAAAAAAACCCTAAATCAGAGAAGAAATTACCGTAATACTAAAGATAAATCACTGCTAATTAAAATAAAATAGTAATATGACGAAATTGCTTCTCGTTCAAAAAATCTTTTAACTGGGTATTGGGGGGTAAAATAATTTTTACATCATGAATTAATTATTTTCTATAAATTATATAGAGTTGGATTGGTTATAGATAGATCTTTATAAAGTTTTTAAATTAATTTATTGTAATGAAGACCTATAAGGACAGGCATCTCGAGTATTTTTAACTAATTTATTGTAATTAATTTTATTTTATATTGAATGGAAATCAAAGGTACAAGGAGGTTAGGAGGCTTACCTTGGTGTGGTCCATAATTTATTTTTTCTAAAAACAAATTTAGATACTGTGGACAAGGTATTATCTGTGTTTTCAAATTACGACCATCAGAGAGGTAATTAGAAAATTTTTCAACTTATTTTAACCTGAAAATACCTTAAAAACATCCATACAATCTCATAAAAATTTATCAACAAAAAAAACCCTTAATTGGTCCAAAAACACACAATTAAACAAAAGAAATTCTTTCGAGTGGAAAAAACATGAGTGGCACTCGACGTAAAAAACAAAATAGTTAGGCCTTCATTGAACTCGGATGGAATGAAATTCAAAACTAAATTGAAAAGTTATAAAAAAATAAGGACTAAATTAAAAAAAAAAAAATGTCTAGTTATTGTGCGAAGAACACCATTGTATTGAGGAGGCGTATGTGGTTTCCCGATACGAACACATGTTAATTATTAAAGCCCAGACTATTTCCCCCCCAAAACAAAAAGCCCACGAACCACAACCATCAAGAACACAAAAACCATCATCAATCGATCAAACTTAATAAACAGAGACGGAGGGCAAGATCACCGGTGAACGGCACGGCATTGGGACCGGCGTGAGTTTAACTTCTTCTTTTTTTCTCATCTCATAAACCTATATGAAATTTTGTTGATTTTAACAAAAACCCATTTGGATTCGTAGCAGGAAAATTGAAAAAGTTGTGTCATGTCAATTTTCCATGCAATGTTGTAATTCTTTTTTTCCTTATAACTGAATTGGTGTGTGTGTGTGTGTGTGTTTTGCACTTAACAGGTGAATGCTCTATAAAGATGGGATGGAGTTTTGTTGTTGTTTCACTAATTGTACTTTGGGTTGCTTCTTTATGGAAAGTTCTTTTCTCGTCATCATCAACTTCATTCTCAAAGACTACATTTCTGAGTGATGGTTGGTGGAATTTTTCTATGTAATAAACATTGTTTTGTTTTCTTTTAATAATATGTTGTTTATGGTTTTTATTTTTTAAGATTTGACACCCTTTTGCTCTTATTAAACTCAGATAGAGCTCTTTCCAAGAGAAATGTCTTGCTTGTTGTTGCACACCCAGACGATGAGTCCATGTAAAGCTTCTTCTTGTTTTTGTGTTTGGCATTTAAAGTTGAATTTTTTTATGTTATGTTGAAATTTGTGTTGCTTTTTTTTTCTAATCTCTTACAGGTTCTTCTCACCAACTATAAACTATTTGATTTCCAGAGGGCATAATCTTTACATACTATGCTTTTCAATTGGTAATGTTTTTTCATTAATATGTGATTTAGTTTCAATATTCTTTCATGTTGAGAAATATGTAATTCTATGTCTATTGGGGTTGGTCATAGTAGAATTAGGAAATGCTTAGGCCAAAATTGAGATTGTGCTGCAATGAAGTTTTCTTAATAGAACCCTAAAGTATTTGCCACATGGAGCCAGATTTTCTTTTGGCCCATTTTTTTATGGCCTAATATGATTGTTAGGCGTTATGTCTGGAAAGGGAGAAGTTTAAAGCTTCCTTCATTAAGTGTCTCCTACTCTGTAGTTGTTGATCTTTCAGGTTTCGAATTGTTACAGTTATGCTTTTTTTTCCTGCTATTTTGTTTTGTTTGCTTCAATTAAGGCAAAGCCATTCTAAGTAAATTGTAAAAGTTGATTAGATGTTACTCAGAGTGGAAAGCAGTCGAATATTGCAATTTTGTCATACCACTGCTTGATAAATGCATGTAAAAAGTTTAAACTAGCATTTCAAAGTGTGCAATGAATTCGTTTTGTTGGTTTTGAACTCATCTCTGAACCTATATAGTGGTTTTATTTCTTACCCTGTTAATATTTTTGCCAAAAGATGATCTATGAAATGCGATTTTAGGATCTTGTTTCCATGTTTATGTGCTAGGGTAGTTAGTTAGATTTACGAAGTTTGAAAACAGTTAATATAAGCATCTGAGTTTAAAGCATGCTGCTAAAGCGCTTTAAATAGCAAACTATGGGAGGCTTGCATTTTCAACTCAAGAAGTTTTAATCCATATATGTTTTACCTGCCCCAGCTAAACATCTTCATTTTATTTTGTTTTTCATGTAGGCAATGCAGATGGTATGGGAAACACTAGAAAAGACGAGTTCTACCAGGCTTGTGCCATCCTCAAGGTGGATTAAAGATATGGAACACCAAAGATCTATGGTTTCAAATCTGTACTTTGTAATCTGGAATCTAAATAACTGAAACTTCTCTGCACATTTGGCAGTCCAATATCTTATATTCATATTAAAACAATCAAGGTTTTAAATTTAGAAATTGTATTGATTAATTGTTGATGTAACCTGAAAACATCATCAAAATTTGAGAAACAAAATTTTCTAAGCATTTTACCTGAACCACATTTCTGTTCTTGTACTTCCACTTTCTGCTTATGCAGGTTCCACTTCAACAGGTGAAGGTTCTAGACCATCCAGATTTGCAGGTTGCACTCCTAGTCATCCTTGGAAACCCATGTATTTTAATTTTAGTTGAATTTTCATCTTGAGGCCTCTGAAACTTGATACAGTGTCAACATGTAGGATGGTTTTGGCAAAGTCTGGGACCATGAATTGTTGGCAAAGATCATTGAAGAGGAGGTATCTAGTCATGGCATTGACATGGTGAGATTTTTGGCTCCTGTGAACTATTTCAGTTGTTCATTCCCATTAGATACATGGAGCTTCCATTTTTAACACCATTAAGGGTCATTAAATACTTGCTTTCTTGGTGCTTGTATGAGTATTTTTTTTCATTGGCTAAATCTTTATGCTATATATGTACGCTGATCTTAAACCCAACTTCTTTACTTCTCAGATTATTACTTTTGATAACTATGGGGTTTCCGGTCATTGTAATCATCGTGATGTTCATTATGGAGTATGGTAAGTTGATGCTTTTAAGGTTTGGTAAACTGGATATGCTTAAAGACTTCTCTTTTCTCAATCCTGGTTCTCATACACCTGTCTTTTTGTTTAACATGAACTCCTGCTACTAAGACTGATTAACATTAATAACTCCATTTAATTACAAGATTTTGAAATGTATGTCCACCATTCAAGTCAAGCCTTAACGTTCAAGTCCTTTTTAAAATCAGGTACTTGTAATAGAACAAGGGAGTTGGACTGGATAATGGGGAACTAGAATGCACAAATTAAGTCCCAGTACTGTATTTTGTATGAAATCTCGGAATCATAATAGACTCTTGGAACGACTTGTTAAAGATGAGTAAGGAATATGAAAATGAAAGAGCATTAAAATTTTCCTTTATTCTTTTTGGAATGCATTTTGAATCTGAATTTCATTTTTAAATTTTCCAAGTTTTAAGCTTTATCTGTAGTGGAGTAGCAGGTAACATGTGGGCTGTATTTTGGATTGCATAACTGCCATATCATTGTGCACAAGTGCAAGATAAATGTTATGCCTGCTTTGAATCTTTTCTTTTGCTATTAAGAAAATGGGCCTTTTCAAATAGCTCCAGTGAAAAAATTGCTATTTGTTCACGGATTATTTATTTATTTGAACTTTACACTTTTTATGCATATGCAGCCAGCTCCTGCACAATGTTTCAGAAAGAAGTGTGGAAGCCTGGGAACTTGTAAGCATGCTTGTTCTTTAGCTTTCTTTTAGTTTACCCTAATGTTACATTTTATGCCAGTTTTTGTGGTTCAGTTATTTGACTGGATCCATTGATGCTGTGAAAACATATATGAGCAGGCAACCCTATTGTTTTACATTATTTGTAGTTTCTGATGAATATGTTCTGCTTCTGCTTACTAAAAGTGCATCTTTTCCCTTCTCCCCAAAGTCCCTTGTGAAATATCTCTTATTTAATTTTAGTACGGTGATGGGCTGACATTGAATACTTGCTTTTGCCAGCTAAAATGTGGGTCTCTGGAGAATATTAGTTACAGCAGAAGTTCAATTAACTGTTTTTCTTTTCCCCTCAAAATGATTGACCATATTATATCATTTATATTGATCTCTTTTGATGAAAATGTTCATTTTCTTCTCCATGCATTCTCAGATCAGTACCTGCATTTTGCGGAAGTACAGTGGACCTGTTGATATTTGGTTGTCCATGTTATTACCATTGAGATACACTGATGGAATGACACACTGCCTGCTAAATGAGCATCCCCGGAAGAGCTTCCATGCTATGGCAGAACATTCAAGCCAATGGGTTTGGTATGTATGCTGTCACAATTTGAGAGAGAATAGTGATCATATTTTGACTTAGGATTGAAACGTATCCAATCTGTTTCCTTTTCATTTCTGTTTTTCCTTTGGGTCAGATGCGCTTTCTTATTTCATTTTGTGTGGCTTCATTCTGCAGGTTCCGCAAGCTTTTTGTATCATTTTCCAGTTATACTTACGTGAACACGCTTAGAAAGATCGAGGAGTTAAAGCAGAGTTGAAGAAACATATTGAAAAGAATTTCAACATATTGAAAGTGATTTTCTGACTTGTTTCTATGCTGATTTGTGTGTTTTCAGAATGATGTATCATCCATTGAATTTCAATACACTTTCTTTCGCATCTTCTTCCATTTATATCAGCTGAATTTCTGAAATTTTTTACATGGTTTATTAGCCCCCGCCAATATATACTTGAAATTGCAACTAACTGATAATCATCGGATCACATGATCCCTACTTATAGATTTGAATCCTTGGTCTATTGTCCTCAGGACAAAGGATCATTTAGAACAGAAATGGCTTGATTGGTGGGACTACCTTGAAAAATGGTGCCATCGGAAATAAAAAAGGATAAGGGCAGAGTGCCGACTCATGGCTGACATGTCTGCCTGCGTAGTTAGACCATGCATTGCTTGAACACAGCCAGCCACACCCTTGACCTCAGATTGCCTTTTATTTTCTCTGGTGTTATTTTTATTTTTCATATACATGTAAAACAAAATCAAGCAGGCTCTGATCAAATCAGTATTACCTGGAAGCGACCACATGTTAAGAATTAGAATCCCATATGCTGTGGAACAAGTTGCTTAAGTCTCTATTAACGAGCAGAATACTCGTTTAACTATGCATGCAAACAGTCAGGAAAAGAAAATTGAAGGTGTGTTTATGGCGGCCAACTGGGCTGCCTGCAACAATGATGGGAAAATGCTCCTGACCTGCAAGCAATTCTCATTTTTCAAAGACATTGCAGGCAACGATTACAATATATATTTGGGTTTTGGATGGCTCCTTTGTACTCCACATAATATTACACTGTGAAAAGAGCACATAAACAACATTGTCCAGTTTCAACAAAAAAAAAATGCTGAAGCTTATTCAGCAATAAAAACTAATCTGCTTAAATGGAAGACTTCAAGCAGCAGAGCATAAAAAATGCTGCTGAACAAGGGGAGGCCTTCTACTCCTTTATGATTTTGTTGTCTCTTGGTTAGTGAAGATTTCAATGATTTCTATCATTGCACTACCTAACCTTTTACACTCTACAATTAAACCAATCAATTATGTCCTTCATGATTTCTTCCCGTTCTGGTTCAATTAGGAGATCATGCAAGAAACCTTCTAATAGTTTGATTGTCTTGTCTGCTGAGGATGCTTCTTCGTAAAGTTTTTGAGAAGCATCCGGGTCAGTTACAGTGTCGGCAGCACCATGAAGAACAAGAAAAGGAACCCGCAATCTTTTCAGATTCTGCTGTAAATAGGCAGTTGTTCGGAGAATTTCATAGCCAGTCCTTACCCTGACAGATCCGGTGTAGACCAGTGGGTCCGAATACTTAGCCACTAGTGCATCTGGGTCCCGAGAAACTGGCATGCCCTTCTTATTTGATGAATTAAGCTGGAAAGTTGGTAACAAAAATGACATGACTGGGGCTAGTATCTGTCATGACCAAAAAAGAAGGGCATCACGTTTAGTGATTTGATTTCGGTTCTCACATCAACAAAATACCACCCAATGTCTTGCTGTAGTTTATGAACTAGAAAGTCGAGTATAACAGAGATTCTTACCACAACCAAAGGATGGGATGGCTGAATTCCTACTGCAGGTGAAGTCAATGCCACGCCAGATACACGGGCTTCGACTTTTGGATCCATCATCGCCTGCAAATTAACTCATAAAAAGAAGTGAAGATTGATAGAGGAATAACTACATGAACCATGATTTCACATATTGTTATTGGATCTTGCCCTGCAATAAGGAACTGGTGCATAGACCCAGGCATGCACATTAACAGGGAGCTTCTACTAAATGATACATTTAGAAAAATACAAGAGACTATAATTGCAAAGCAACCATATACCTTGAGAACAATGGCTGCACCTGTTGAGTGCCCAAAGCAAAAACATGGAAACCCGGGATTTTCTGTTAAGATCTTGTCAAGAAATGATTTCTGTACAATGTTGGACAAGAATAGAGTGCATTTAGATTCATCGGATGCAAAATAAACCCATCAGCATCTTGTGGATACAAATCAAAACATACCAAATCATCAACAGCGTAATCAAGAGAATGAACATATCCATGTAGACCATCACTCCCACCATGTCCTGGTTTGGAGAAAAGGATTGAACAGGTTAGAAAAAATACATACAAGAAACAAAAACTCGTGACTAATTTTCAGAAGATACGCACCATGAAATCTAATTAGCAAAGCAACAAGTTGCTGACAGAAACTATGCAGCTAAAGCCCTTCAATATGAGTGGCTACACAACAGCCCTCACACCCATACCAGACGGAGAGGGAAGTGGAAATGAAAATGAACTTACAAAGATATCATTTTAATAAAATTAAAAAAAAAATGTTGGTGAAGTGAATTGGATTGCACATGGAAAATCAACACGGTATAAAATAAAGAAGCTAGTTGCGTTTTTGCTTAAGCCATAAAAAAAAAAAAGGACATGCAGCTTCACCAGCTAATTTGAATTGCAACAGAAATACCAGATCTTAATTCAGGTGTCAATGTTGTCACTCAGCTATCATGACAGCACATTTGCACTACTAAAATAGACAACTTATTTCTTCCAGTTTGCACTCTTTACCAAGTTTGTTGAATCAATTTCATAAGCATCGACTTGAAATATGATCTGAACTTAATGATCCATCCTGCTTCACATGATCCCTTTAAGAAACAGCAGGAGTAAAACATGCTGCTCTGCAATATCATGAGCAGATAAAGAAAATGACCATTGTTGAAAAGGTTTTAATAATCGAAATCAGTATAACACCCTGTGTTTTATAACTCCTCTTAATAAGAAAGACCTTTTCTTTTCTTTTTGTGTCACTGGATAAGCTCAAGGAAGTCCTATGATGAGAAAATTCAGCTCTCTTTTAAGCATCATGATTGTATGGAATATGATCCCGGCACCTCTTAATGAATCAGAAACCACAAATCTTGGCCTCTAGAGGAACTCATCAAATGATTAAGATTACACTCATACCAGGGGGGCCAAATCAAGACATTTGTCAAGAAGACATGAGATCATACTATCATATATGTTTCACTTTCATCTCCACAAAAAAACCAAAAGGTTTTGTTCGAAGGAAATAGTTGTCAAAAATTAAAACTCTTCGAGTACAAGAAAGACGCAAATTCCACTGCAACTATGATCACCAATATGCAAGGTAGTGATATCAAGCAAGCACAGAGAGATTATTTTGTCTCATCAAGAATGAAAAATCCAAACAACCATGTAAAATTTCAAACTTACCAATCCAATCCATTCCATACACCTTAAATCCATTCGCATTCAACTCTTTTGCAAAGTCATTATATCTGCCACTGTTTGTAAATAATGGTATTGTGATATAATAATCAAACAATAGAATCAACATAAAATGACTTCCAAATGGACCATTAGGCACATACACAAACCTGTGTTCATTCAAACCATGCATCAGAACAACCAGCCCCCTACAAAAGATATGTGATTTAATGTTAGAACATTGCACCAGGAAAGCATGTGTCATTGTACTCTTCCAGAAAAAAAGTAAAAGAATGAACTTATAACAAATAAAAACCACCATGATTAACTCCATAACATGAAGACAAATTGAAATTATTAAATTCTTATATTAAGCCTCAGGTCGCCTAGTGATTCACAGTCACTGTGGAACCAAAAACAAAAGGAAGAAGAAGAAGAAGATGATGAAAACAGCATCACTTCCTTCACACTGGCATCGATAATATATGCTTAATCACCTACAGTTGGTTGTTAGTAATCCGCGGAAAGGACAGGATGTACTATTCTCTATGAAGATTTGAGGTTATACAGATTTAAGCAGGAAAAAAAAACAGAAGATGAAAATAGCATCACTTCCTTCACACTAGCACCAAGGATATAGGCTTAATCACCTACATGTGATTGTTAGTAAGCTATAGAATAAGGACAGGATGTACTATTTTCTATGAAGATTTGAGGTTATATGGATTAGCAGGGTGTGAAAACCCCAACTAAACAAATTGTCTCATTAATGACATACAATATTTTAGCTTTTGGTTTTTCCAGTTAATCATTTTCTTGGTATTCCAAAAGCACGCCAAAACATTCCAACAGTAGCAGGGCAGTGTCCTTAAAAATTCTCTGCAAATTCACGTTATTAATTCAGTGAAAAACCATGAAACTAAACTTTTAAAAATTTAAAGTTTTATCCTGCTAAATTTGTAATTAGAGAAATGCCATGACACTCAAGGGTTTCAACTGTCACGATGGTTAAATCTGCGTCATGTGTGTACAGCAAGCATGGAATGTAAAGAATACTGGTTCCAGCATGTGTATTACACACGTGATTGATAATCACAACTCATTCGAGTGTCATTATGCTCCTCTATTGCCTAGTTAGTCATCAACTCAAAACAAGTTGCACAATTTCAGGCAGCAGAAATTGACTCAAACTTGCTGCTCTGCTTAGGATAAATTCGTTTTTGCTCTGTCTACTAAACCAATTAGAAACAGAATGTGAATCAAACCTATTTATTCCCTTTAATTGTGTTTGATCCGACACAAAACTATACTTTTAGATGTTTCATTTTCTCATAACTGAATGTTCATATGAAGCATCTGCCAAATCATGTTAAAGAAGAATTCAATCCGTTAGACTCATGTGCCTATAGACGGGCTTGTCAGAAAATATATGGGTAGCCTCAGACACTACAAACAGTATTAACAGCATTGAATTCAATCTCTCTGATGCAAGTGGCATTTTGAAGACTGGCACCATAATGCAGGTGACAAGGGAAGGAGGAAGGAGGGGACCAGGTGAAAGAGATGTTGGATTTTAAACCAGCCAAATAATAATGGCTTTACTTGGGGGAGGGGGGGTTCCTGGCCAATCTACTCCGACCTTATTATTCCTTCCAGACAAGGGGCGGTATTCTAACAATAGGTGATTGAAACAATAGTGATGTCCAAGAATATCTTGTCCAATTAATCAGTGCTGTTGGAAATGCAGCCATTTATGTGCAGTTCCCATCAACAGACAAAGTGAAGGCCGCATCAACATATTTTAAACATGAAACTTTTCTGAATTGCAGCATTCAAAAATTCAAAACAAGAAGAATAAGCATAAAATCTATCTGCACATTCCAAACAGTGACATAACTCAGCTAAAACAAACCACCAAACAGGTTTAATATAAGTGGCAATATAAGCAAGAAGAATATATAGGTCATCAATCTGCATATTCCTTGTAACAAACTCAAAGAAACAGTTAGGTCATAATTAAATTACTTAATGCAAACAATAAAACAGAATATACTAAACTGGAATGTATAGAAATTTTTAATAATAAAAATAATAAAAAATTTCACTATAAGAGTGCTATTAAATTTATGTTTTATATTTTTAAAATATTTTTAACGAATATAGAAATTAAAATTTATGTAAATAATTGATAATGAATTAAGAGTACTATAATAGATTGAATAAGTTTGAATTAAACTAATGTTTGCAAATTTATTTAATTTATGTAATTAATTTATACATGTTGTCATCAATATTCTGTATAGATTTGATATAAGTAATGGATAATCGTTCATGGATGTATCAAGATTCACTCAAAAGGTTGTATAGGATGGATTATTGTAATGGGGTTCAAAGTTTTATTAATTACGCACTATCTAACTAATCCGAGAAATATAAGTGAAGGTGGTATTGGAAGTCCATGTAAGAGGTGTAAAAATAAAAAACATCTCGATCCAGATTTTGTAACAATGCATCTTCTATAAAAAAGATTCATGAAGATATACTTGTGTTGATTTGCTCATGAAAAACCATATATTCCTCACGAGGTCATGGTAGATAGGATGGTTAGGTCAACTTCTAGTTCTAGCAGCATGTATGAAGTTGTAAATGATAATAGCAATTCTTATAGGAATATGATTATGAATACGATGAGAATGAATTAGGGTTATACCGGTTAATATCCGATCATATATGAAGAACCTAATGAAAACACGACTAGATTTTTTGATCTTTTGAAAGAATTTGACGAATCATTATGAGATGGGTGCACAAATCATAGTAAATTATCGGTTGCTGCACAAGTGGTTGGAGGCAGGATCGTCGAGTGTACGGTCTCTTTAACACTACGATCGAGGACTTGTGGATGGTCCATAGTGTTTCAACTGTTGAATGCTCGCAATTGGTTCCAAGCACTAAAACTCTAAAGTTTGTGGCAATTTTTGATCAACAAGTTCAAACTCGGACGACTCATCTTACTACTGATTATGAACGACTCAGTGCTGAGACAGTCAAACTCCGCCGATTAGTGGAGATTAAATCACAGATGGGTGGTAACTCCCTCTTATTGGCCCTACGGTCCTGGCGAAGACCCGTCTCCTCCTCCTGCGCCTCTATTCTAGATTAACTGTATTTGAATTTATAGATGTTTAAATTTGTCATAAATATTTGATTTTTATATTAATTTAATTTATTTTAATTATTTTCTACTTCTCTTTAAGAGATTTTTGAAAAAAAAATATTTTTAAATTATTGTTAATGGGGTTACGAACAAACTTAGTCTATTGATATATTATAAAGAGTTGAAAAAAAAAACTACAAATGTCATTGCCACTGTTTAATCACTGATTTTTTTTTTTTGCGTGTTTTTACTTTCAATAAATCTATCAGTAAAATTATTATCGATGAACTCACCTATAAATTATAAATGATTTAGAGGAGAGTTTTTCTGATATATTAATTTTGTCCATGAATGAAAGAAAATTCCATCAATAAATTTAAAAATTGTGGCAGTGATTCTCTAGTCTCATCCTTGAATTTTCTGCTAACAACAAACAGGAAACTCCTTTCTTTTAACCATCCAATTACCAAAAACATGAGGAAGTGTCCTTATGTGAATCATAATCGAACACAATTCATCAAATTAATTGAATTATCAACCAATAAACAACCAACTAATCAACCATTCAAAATTAAGACAGAATCATAATAATAAAAACATAAAATTCAACGAACATACCTGATTTTAGCAGAAACTGGGGTCCACGACTGGGTAAAAAGGTTGTCACTTCGAGCAGTAACAAACAGTGAAAATTCCCTAACCGTATTGGTGTCATCATCCTGTAACACCCTCTTTATCGCAATGGCCCGCCTGCCCCCCACTTCCGGATCCACAACCGCCGTCACCCTACCACCACCAGCAGCACTCTTCCATGGCACAATTGTTGCCGGGACCCGCAACTTGGTCCGGTGGACCCCACTACTAGTTTCCTGCAACAACCTATCATCCTTGGATTTCTGATCACCTGACGAAGACGAAGATGACCCCCTCGCTGCCACCACCACCATCCGTCTCCGGCCGCGGAAAGGGGCTAAAAGTATCAAAAAGAATGCATTTATCAGCATCAACAAGCTTTTTAACGCTTGAACGGAAAATAATGCAGTAATTCTCCCACTTGCACCGGACGTTAGAATAAAGGACGGCGATGATGGTGTTGCTGCCTTTGAAGCCATGGATTAATCCTTAATTTCTTGATAACTACCAGTGCCTTTAAATTCTTAAAACTTGCGCTTGGTTTCGTCTTGAAAATGATTTTTGAACATAAAACATAAAAAAAAAAGGGCGAAAGGGAGGTTTTTTATAACGTTAAGAAAACGATTGTTGTTTATATAACATAAACAGCGAGGAAAAAAAAGAGAAGGAAATGGGTGGTTAATTTTAGTGACAGATACACCCTCAACTTCTTTTTCTCATGAACCAAACAAAGAAGGTTCCACCATGTGTGATCACGTTTTAAAAAATAATGAAAGAAAAGAATTATATATATATATATATATTACTAACATTTTACTTTTATTAAAATTTAAGAAATGTACTATGTTGATATTAGAGATGTGTTTTTTAAATTATTTAACAGATATAGTTTTGGTTAATATGTAAGTGGGCTTTATTATACTTTTTTTTATAAAATAAAAAATTGATATTGATAATATTTTCCATAAAGTCTATACGTTAATGATACTAAATTATTTATTTAAATAGCAATAATGATGCATTTTTCATATTAATCTGATTAAGAAATGAAACATATTTTCAGACCAATAGCCTAAGGTTATTATTATAATAAATAAAAAGAGTAAGAATTGGAATTCAAGTTCGAATTTTGGTCTTGTTAACGTGAAATTATTGTGAGTGTTGGTTTAAAACCTTGTTAATGCATCTTTTCAACTAGAATTATCACTCAATACATTCATTATAGTTTTAAAATCCAGCCCGACCAACAGGCCGATTCAAAGCTGGAATCGAGCTATATTAAAGAAAAAATACAGAAAGAAAAAACTCGGTATGACTCAGTTGACCCGACAGGTCGACCCGGCAACTCAGCAACCTAGTCAAAAACCTAGTTACAACACGTTGACTTTTGTTTTTCTACTAAAACGATTTCGTTTTAATTTTTTTAAAAAAATAACCTGATAACCCAATCAAAATCCAAAACCCGAATCTCAAACCGGACGAGTCTAAAAACTATTACATTTATCATCTTCTTTTATTGTTTTATAAAAAGGGTGTTTATTACTGTGAAAGATATTGTTTTTTAAAAAAATTATATTTAAAAATATATTAAACTTATATTTTTTATTTTTAAAAATTTATTTATATCATTGACGTGTCAAAATAATATTACCTAACCGCAGCGCCAAACAATCATAATTTAATAAAAAAATCAAACCTTGACAAGAGAAGAAAGCCATTACGTTTTTTTTTATTCGCGTGGTCTTCGGTACAATCGTCATTCCATTCATCATTAATTCTTAGCGCACTTACTCTTGCACGTGCTAGTACACTTTTTCTGTATATTCCAAGAAAGCCCTTACTCTTTTCTTTTTCTTTTTCTTTTATCTTAGTTGGTCCCTTTGCTTCAAATACTTTTTTTTTTGGGTAAAGTTTTCGGTTTATTAATTACTATTTTTGTTTTAATATTTAAAAAAAATTAAATTTTTTTATTTCAAATTAATTTTTTTTCTAGATCATTTTGGTTTACTGATATCAAAAATAAATTTTTAAAAATAAAAAAATTATTTTAATATATTTTTAAATAAAAATATTTTAAAAAATAATTGTTACTAACACTCTAGAAAGTGCTAGTACACTTTTTTTTATTATTTCTTTGATATTTTTTGAGAATAAAAGTACATTATTAAATGAACTACGAAAAGTTTTTGATTTTGCATTTTAAAATTCAATTTAGTCCTTTTAAAGCATGAATTAGGCAAGAACTTGATTTCCAAGACCTTGGAGGCCTGGAGAATCAAACTATTTAAATGAGGATGCAAAGGAATTTAATTAAAATGGTAAAGAATCATAAGACCGTCCGCGGGTAGAACTGTAGAAGCCATGTAAAGGGATAATAACCGCATGGTTCAAGGAATGACATGTACCGGATACATGACTCGTGTTACACCAAGCGCTGGCTTCAATTTTCTTTGTCACAAAAAAAGAAAGCTAAATTGATGGAAGCATTTTTAAAGCAAAAAAAAAAATTGAAACTTAAATTATTGACTTAACTAGGTTTAATAAGGCCAATGATTTTGATAATATGAATAAAAATTAAAATTAAAATTAAAAATTAAAAAAAAATAGCAAAGAAAAAAATGTAAGAAAAACTAACATGAATCAATCCAGGTTAGTATGTTAAATTTACGACTTGGTTGTGGTACTGGGATAACCCCTTGAAAGAAAATTGAATAAACCAATGAAGTTCACTTATCAAACCACCCAAGGTCGAAAGACAAGATTAAAACAAAAAACAATGAAAAAACATATTCGAGTCAACTCGGGTTAACCTGTTGACCTCGCGATCATAGGCATAAGACTAAGATAACTTCATAGAAAAAAAACTGAAAAAAAATGTGAAGATCAATTCTTAATAAAGCAAACGTTGAAGAATGAGAATGAAAAAAATAAAATTTAATAAAAAAAACATAAAAATGATTGAGGTGAACTCTTGTTAATATTTGAAACTTATGATCTTGATCATGAGCCTAAGACTGATCCCATAAAAAACAAATGAGAGCCAAATTGTATATTAAAAAAAAATAAATGAAAGGAAATTTTTGTATTTTACTGTGGAGAATTGAGAGAAAAGAGAGAGGAGAAGAAAAAAGCCTACCAGAGCCACATTGTCGGTCCGCCACCGACACGCTCCCTCGCCACAAGTAAGATCTCAATGCGTTACTTCTATTATCGTCATGAAAAGCAGTGTTTAGCAGCCGGAGTTGCCCACACATATCTTCTAAAAGTAGCAAGCTTTTCAAGTGCCAACAACCTTTGAAAAAATATATATTTTTATATATATTAAAAGATTTAATTGCACCTGAGTCTATTTATTAATTATAAAAAAATTATAATAAAATGACAAAAACATCTCTATCTAAATACAAGTTAAAAAAATAAAATTGAACGGACCTGCGAGATAACATAGCCGCACATATTAAGAATAAACTAAAACT
>Ga0325411_1004621_pt1 | contig 15388 bp, 7 predicted proteins | sample PopdelMetagenome_13_FD_206181 | JGI IMG/M metagenome (GOLD analysis project Ga0325411, IMG submission 206181) | Populus deltoides microbial communities from Bellville, Georgia, United States - Xylem-PdIQD-R4 | ecosystem: Host-associated > Plants > Phyllosphere > Stem > Wood/Secondary xylem... | reverse complement strand
GAAATGGGTATAATAAAAATGCTTCCTGTTTTTATTTTCTTTTAATTAATTTCCGAATGGAGCCTCGACGACTGAAATAATTGAGGCAATCAAGTTAACGTTTGAACATGAAAAGCTCGGCCCTTGTACTGTTTACCAACAGCTCTAACGCACAAAAATAAAATAAAATAAAATAAAATAATATTTAATAATGCCTCGTGAACGAGAAAAATAAAATAAAATAAAATAAAATAATATTTAATAGCTATGTCTGTGCCTACTCATTCAAACGGGAGGTGTCCTTTTAATCATTATTATATTTTAAAACGCTTTAAAGGAAGATTACTTTATGAGCTGGTACGCTTCCTATGTGTTATCATTTAGAGTTTGAATATTGGTAAAATAATTATATTCTCCTAAGTACATTAATATTTAAATTAAAGAAATAAATAAATGAGTTTATTCTTTATATATAAAATCTTACTCAATAGTGAAGTTTTTAGACTCGGTTTGGTAACCGGTCCAGTTTAAAATTAGAATTTCAAGTTTTAACTGGATTACTGAATTAATTTTTTTTAAAAAAATTAAAATGATATCATTTTAGTAAAAAAATAAATTAATGGATTGTAACTGAATTTTTAACTGGATCTTGCCGAGTCAATCCACCAAATCACACCAATTTTTTTATTTTTTTCAACCCGATCTAATTTCAACCCTAAATCATCAAGATTTCTAATCAACCCCGCAGGTTAGGCAAGTAAGTTTTAAAACTAAGCTCAAGCATCTTTACTGTAATTGTTTTTTTATTTTTTTTTAAATGTTGTACGAAGAAATTTATGGATGCAAAAACATAATATAATTAAAATAATAAGAACATAATAACATATTGGCTGGCAAGCATTCTGTCTTCACCCGGTTAAAGTTTTAGTATTTTTTAATATATTGATATTAAAAATAAAAAAATATTATTTTAATATATTTTGAAATAAAAAAAAAACATAAAAAGGCATAAGGAAACACTACTGCTTAACTGCGTGCTTCTTAAAACCCCACCAAACGACATAGTTTCCTTTTTAAAAAATGTGACCGTTAATTTAGAATACAATACAAAACAAGCACACCTGTTCCTCCAAACCCAGCGAGTACTCACCATTCCCCTACTCTCCTTAAGTACCCAAAGCGAAGCACACAAGAAGAGAGATAAACTCCCTGCTCTTCTCTTTCTTCTGCACACTCTTCAGTGACCTCTCTCTCTCTTTCTCTCTCTCTCTCTGTACTACCTTGTCAGTCTCTCTCTCTCTCTCTCTCTCTCTCTCTCTCCCCACATGCTCTCCTACATTATTATGTACCTTTTCTCTTCCTTTTAGAAACCTGAACTCATATTCTTGGTTTCTTGAACTGTAATGGGTTGTGCACAGTCTAAGGTGGATAATGAAGAACCAGTTTCAAGATGCAAAGAGCGGAAAATCTTGATGAAAGAAGCAGTCACAGCAAGAAATGCTTTTGCTGCTGGTCATTCAGGATATACTATTTCCTTAAAGAATACCGGTGCGTCTTTGAGTGATTATGGCCATGGAGAAGCTGATCAAGAATCCCAGTTTCAACAGCCTTCTTCCCTTGACTCTTCATCTCAACCGCAGCCTCCACCGCCTCCGCCGTCTATGGATAATTTTCCTCCGCCGTCAATGGATAATTTTCCTCCGCCTCCGCCGCTGCCTGACTTTTCTCCCAGTCCGATTAAAAGGACTCTGAGCATGCCTGAGATTGTGATGAAAAGGAAGGGGATGGGTGACTCTGTTGCGATCGAGGAGGTGGAGGAGCAGGAGGAGGAGGAGGAGGAGGAGGGGGGGGAGGAGTTGCGGAATAGGAATCTTAGTAGAAAGACCAAGAATTATGACAATATCGAAAAGGTTTCGCAGAGGGGCCCGCAAAGTAGTGGGAATGTGGGACCGGGGGAGGAGGATACTCGGCCGAGGACTCCACCAAGGACGGTGGAGAGTCATTCCTCGGTGGTGCCTCCGATGCCGGAGGCGAAGAACATGGCTTGGGATTATTTCTTTATGATGGATAATGTGCCGGATTCGTCCTTGGAACCAGAGGAGGATGCGAGTAGGAGCAGGGGTAATTTTGGAAATGTTGAGAATGTGGGTGTTGGGTTCGGCGGGGTTGGGGATTTGAGGGGTGGGGTTGATGGTAACGGTAATGAGATTGATGGGGTTGAGCCAAAGACGCCGGAGAAGGCGGAGGAGAATATGGAGCCTGTGGTGAAAGAGGAGGAGAATGGTGGGGAGAAGAAGGAAAGGAAGCAGATTGAGCATTCGAGAACAGCACCACCGGATTTTAGGGTGGTGGGAAGGAAAGTTCCTAGTGTGAATTTGATGCAGGTTTTGAATGAAATTGATGATCATTTCTTAAAATCATCAGAAAGTGCACAGGATGTTTGTAAGATGCTCGAGGCCACCCGCTTGCATTACCATTCTAATTTTGCCGATAATCGAGGTATAATTGGCTTGCATTGGCTGCTTGTGTTTAAATTTTTTGTTTACTTGATGTTGTGTTTTGATTATTTTACATGTGGATACTTAACTGTTTATGTTTTAATAGTAATTTTACGCACACTTGAACTTGCTTTGCTACGGGCCCATCAAATTTGCTAACCATTTTATATAATTAAAGCTTCTAAAATGTGTATACTTGTTGTTTGTGGAAAACTGAAGCTGAAAGCATCTGTGCTTTTATTAAATGATATGTAATTTGTCGGCATTTTGGATTTGTTTTTCTGAACGGCGGCATCTGCTTTTTACACCAGTTGGACTTTGTTATGGCATCTTCATCTTTTGTGGAAGCTTTTTTTGAGAACCTCAGGCTTCTTATTGGTTTTTTTCTTTTCAAAAGCAAGAAAAAGTTCATTTATCAACAATACTAGAGCCCCCTTTCCAATCACTTGAAAATTATGAAATACTAATGTGCTGTGCCTGTAGCATATTATTACTCTGCTAAGATATTTCCTTGACATTTTTGTTTTCCTTTTGTAATTGTTTTGTTTTTATTACTATCTTTATTTTGCTGATATGGTATTCAACATTTGCAGGACATATTGATCATTCCGCTAGGGTTATGCGTGTTATCACTTGGAATAGGTCATTCAAAGGTGTACCTAGTGCTGAGGGTGGAGAGGATGAACTTGATTCTGAAGATTATGAAACTCATGCTACTGTTTTGGATAAGTTACTAGCATGGGAAAAGAAACTTTATGATGAAGTAAAGGTATTCCGCATCATTTATTAGTTTGATTTCTTATATTTGCCTGTCATTTTGAGTTTCTTGTCCCATCTATTAGTTGTGCTGCTCAAACCTATCAGAAAACGGTCAGTTTCCTTGTATGATCAGATTAAAAGTCTAAAGTTTCTAAACAGACTTTTATAGATGCTTGACGCTTTCTTGTAAATCTCAGCCATGGTGCGAAGCAATCATTTTTTTTCTTTTGTTTCCATTTGTTTTTCTGGGGCAATGCTTTTTTCATTTTGCTATTGTCATGCGCTGGGGTCTTAGTGAAGTTTGCTTAATGTTGATTAGCAAGGGGAGCTTATGAAGCTTGAGTACAAGAGGAAGGTTGCTTTGCTAAATAAGCAGAAGAAACGTGGTGCTAGTGCTGAATCCCTGGAGAAAACAAAAGCAGCTGTGAGTCATCTTCATACAAGATATATAGTTGACATGCAATCCATGGACTCAACCGTTTCAGAAGTGAATCAGATACGTGATCAGCAGTTGTATCCAAAACTTGTTGATCTTGTTGATGGGTAAGCTTTTGTTCCAAAAAAAAATGAAAAATTGAATTATACTTTTATCTGTTCTAGTTTCCTGACATATATCCCTAAAAACTTTATATGGTCTATTTGTATTGCTTGTTTTTCTTTATAATTCGTGCCAATAATCTGCATACCAGCGCGTTTATGAAGTGAACACTCTATATCCTGGCTAGAACAAGATTATATGTGCAATTTATGACATTAGCTACTCTTCTTGTTTTACTCTCCTAATGAAGTGGGCTGTATGATGTGGACTGAAAAGTTTGACATCTTAAAAGTTGACATTTATGAACTGTTTGATGGACTAGATAAAAACCTGGATTTGATTATATTCCTTTTAATCTTTAGGGGCGGGGTTTCATCCAATACTGCAATATAGATGTTAAATGCTGAACCATGTATGAATTTGCCCATTGATTTGTTGTTCTATAGCTATCTAATGTCTAAAGGAGGCAATAATAGGTGGTGTGTGTCCCAACATGTTGGCTACATGCAGCTTCTTCCTTTTTCCTGGTATTCTTTACTTTTGAATTATCTTAGTTTGTTATCACAATACCACCAAGTCTCAGTATTCTTTAGCTAGGTGTCTGAAAGGTAGTTCTTTGTAGTCATGGGAGATTGGTCTTATTGGAGAACCCAACAAAAAGTAATGCCATGATTTCAATAATGATGGCATGCCATTTCTCTACTTATTTACTTGTAAAACTCTGAATGCAATACTGCAGGATGGCGAAAATGTGGGCAAGTATGTGTATGCATCATGACAGCCAATTGAAGATTGTCACAAACCTTAAATCCCTTGATGTCAACCATGCAATCAAGGAAACAACCAAACACCATCATGAGCGCACAATCCAACTTTTGAAAGTTGTCCAAGGATGGCTTTCACATTTTGAAAAGCTTGTGACCCATCAGAAACAATACATTCACACTCTTACTAGCTGGTTAAAGCTAAATCTGATCCCCATTGAAAGCAGCTTAAAAGAGAAAATATCATCTCCACCTAGAGCCCAGAATCCCCCTATCCAAGCCCTTCTCCATTCATGGCATGACTATTTAGAAAAGCTTCCAGACGAGCTTGCCAAATCTGCAATCTCATCATTTGCAGCTGTGGTAGAAACCATAGTACATCATCAGGAAGAAGAGATGAAGCTAAAGGAGAAGTGCGAGGAAACTAGGAGGGAGTTTATGCGCAAAAACCAGGCATTTGAGGAATGGTACCAAAAATACATGCAGCGGAGAACCCCTACCGATGAAACAGATGCTGATAGAGGGGAAGATGCAAACCCCAATCCTGTTTCTGAGAGGCAATTTGTAGTGGAGAGTTTGAAGAAGAGGCTGGAAGAGGAAATAGAAGCTCACGGGAAACATTGCCTTCAGGTAAGAGAGAAATCAGTTGGAAGTCTTAAAATTCGCTTGCCTGAGCTATTCCGTGCCATGTCAGACTATGCTCATGCCTGTTCTGATGCTTATGAGAAACTAAGGTCCATCACACAGTTGCAGAAATCAGATCGTAATCGTGCATAATAAAGTAAGCTTTTAGTTAGCAAAATACTACTTAAGTTAATCCTAGCCAGATGTTGCACAAATGTACCTTTTCTCTGAGACAGTCAGGTCTTGTTGCGATTGGCTAATGTTATTTTTGCTGTTTTGTGAAAAAATTTTGGTTTTATATTCCTCCAAATGCATCTATGCACCTAGGGAAGGGGTGATCCTGTAGAAGAACATAAGTTATTTCATGTTTAATAGTCGCTAATGGCTAGAATTGCCTCCTGCTTCAGTGACCTTTCAGGGTTCTGATATGACAGTATAATACTGTAATCTTGGCACTAAAGTCTTGCCACCACGTGCAGCTATTAATTAAAACACCACATTCCTATCAAGCATTTTGCAACAAGTTAGTGTTGGAACTTGGAAAGTCCAATATGTCTGCAGGATCTCCAAGTATGAACTTGCAATTCCAAATGACCCTGAGGAATGTTGCATCTAGTTTAGGTGGACTGGTGGAGATGAGCTACAAAAAGGAAGGATAATCTGTATTTTAATTCCAATAAAGATTAGGATAAGCAATATTTTAGTATTTGTTCATCTAGTCAGGTGAACAATTACCACACTGCAAGTTAATCAATAATTAACTTTGTATCTTTATGAAAAGTGATCTTATACCTATAGCTAAGGCTATATTTTTTCGAGTGGAGGGGTAAAGTAATCATTTTACTGGAGCACTTCACAAGAATTTGTGTCTGCTGTTATAGTGAAATGGCCACGCTGTATAAAGTTTTTGTTTATTAGATGTAAACTAGTTTATACAAGATTTCTATATAAATTATATCACAAGCTACTCTTGATCATAATTCGTTGTAGGATTCAGAAATCCTCACTTACGGCATTAAATTAGAGAGCAGTTTTGTATGTATTTAGATTCTACAGATCATGGTGGCGGCGGCGAAGGTAGGATAAAGACGGGGACATCTTGGAGGGCATTAGTGTGTGTTGGAGGGAGTGATTTTTTTTTTTTTTTTTTTGGAGTCTTGAGTGGTTTTGGGGGAGAGTTGATGGATCACAGAAGGAGACAAGAAATGAAAGGGCAGGCGAGTGTTTTGGCATTGGACAAGGGAAAGAACAAAAACGAAAGGACCATCTTGTCCTCTTCAAACAATATAAACTGAAGAAATGAAAGGCATCACAACCTCTCCGAGTCTCACACCACAAGGGCTCCTATAAAAGGGAGAGGTTGCCCCCTCGCTCTCCATGTGCCTTTGTCTTGTTCTCGAGTAGAAAAAAACATCCAAACCCTCCATCCTGAACTAATCTCTCTTCACTACAAGACAATTAATACGCACCTTCGATGGTCTTATGACCATATTGACCTTTCCACTTGGCCTTTCAAAATTAGGGAGAGAAAACTCCTCCTAAGCCCATGGGATGGTGGAAGAAAATTTTTTCAAAAAATATTGAGACGATAATACATTGAATTGATAAAAACTGACTAATATAAACTTGTAAAACTCATGACTTCAGTCATGAGACTGTAATAACTATATAAGATACAATAAACTAAATATTGAAGGATAAAAAAATATTTAATTTAAACAAAGAAAAAAAATAACTCGAGTAAATCTAGAAAAACATGCCAGACTTGTGAGTTGAGTTACAAAATAGGATTACCCATTAGAAAACAAAATAAAAATACAAAAGTTAATTCCTAACCAATTCATTGTTGAAGTACAAAATTAAAAAAAAAATTAATTTTAAGAAATCAATGAAAAAACACCTGAGTCAATCTATGTTGACTCGCCAGATCCACAACTTGTCTTATAAAATCAGATAATTCCATAGAAAAAACTTTGTTTTTTTTTTTTATACAAAGTCAAGCGATAAAAAAAATTATCCTAAAACATCTTATAGGTGTAAGACTTTTTTTTTAAAATAAATTCTTTGATTTTATTTAAATGAAGTTAAAAAAAAAAACCTTAAAGGAACGCCTTTTAAAAAAAGCCTATGAATCTGGACCTACAAGGGCAAGCCAGCATGCTTGCCCATTTTATTATTTTGATTTTGTTTGTCTAAACAAACGATATGTTATTTGTCTAATCAAATTTTTATATCAAACAATACAGACAATACATTGTCTGCATCTCCAAATAGGGTTACTGAAAAAAATATTTTTTCAACTATTTTTTAACCATAAAACACCTACAAAATAATCAAGAGACCTATATAAACCTCTTTATGCCTTCAAACAACCTAAGAATCGGTCCAAAAACAATGAATCAAATTGAAACTCAAAATTTTTTTGAGGTTAGATCTACATTCTTATGCAATTATAAGATGAAAAAAACATCCAAGTTGAATCTCTCTCATCGAATGAAATTTGTAGACACAAATATCTTCTGAGATACACAAATAATTTCTTGAAAACTTTCATTAAAAGCTAACCAGGGAAAGATAGGCTATACGCCAAAATGTTTTTTTGATACTATAATAAATACATAAAAAAATAAAATAAGTTATGAATTTCAATTGAAAAAAAAAATATAATATAGAAGGATAAATTAAAAAATTGTATGAAGTTTAATTTAAGAGTGCAGATTACTCAACAATGAAACCTCAATCTCTTTTAACGTATTTGTTATTAAGAGTGCAGATTACTCAACAAGATTCTCCTCACTTTGTATGAAGTTTAGCAATGATCACGACTATGAATATATCCTCATTTTACTTTTTATAAATTTTTTATTAAACTTTAAAAAATATCCAAACATTATTAATGTGTTTTTTAATGTAATTTTTTTTAATTATAAACTAAAATCCGAATAATTAATGATATCATATTATTTATTTTTTATAATTTATTTTTTAAAAAATTAAAAATTAAAAATTAAAAAAAGAGAACTTGCAGGTGAGTAAGAAGTAAGATATTTTTATAATTTTTATGGTCATCAATTTAATTTTTTTCTCTAATTCTTGTGTTAGTTTCCTCTTTTTTTAAGTGATTTGAATAATTAATTCAATAATTATTCCATACACAATGAAATCTAACGAAGTATCCATTTTATAAACTATTGATATTATTAGACACCATTTGGAAACGTGGTGTAATTCGTGTTCCTAAAAATTTTTAATTTTTTTATTAAAAATTAATTTTTTATGTGTTTTGAATTTTTTTAATATGCTTATCTTAAAAATAATTTTTAAAAAATAAAAAAATATTTTAATATATTTAAGCATAAAAAAACAGATTTTTAAAACTTTTCTTCTTTGAACAGGATTGTTGTCGTGACAAATCATTTTGGCCCAAAGGGAGACGAACCTTTGCAACCAAAAATTGGGCCTAGAAGCTTGTTGCCCGCCAAGAAAAGGTTGAAGCTAAAGCGACCATGGCAGAACTCCACCATGGCATCATTTCTTCAAGGCTAAAGTAGTCTTTGAACACTATTACAAGTCAGTCTCTCATATTTAAAAACCTATAATTGATCATTTTCGACTACCATCTTGTTATAATATCCTTTGTTTATTTAATCAAAATTACCCTTTTAGGCCATTTTAATTAGAATAATAGAAACCGAAATATTAAGATTTAATAAGAAAATCGAATGATCAGCGAGAGTCTTCGCTTAGGGACTAATTTATAATGTTTCAAAATAAAGGACTAAATTTGTAATTAACCCTAGAGAGTATAGAGTAACTTGCTCTTTCATCCCTTGGTTCCATTCAAAGCATCTTCCGATGAGAAGAAACTAAAAGGAGTGGTAAAATTAATGTAGCATTGGCACTGCAAATTAAATTATAATTTTACTTCTATCAACAAAACACAATTCACCTTGAAAAAAAATAATAGAAGTCTTTTTGTTGTTTTTACACAATAAAATAACTAATATGCCTTTAGAGGAAACAATTAAAGCGCTGACGAGCATGGTTATTTTTATTTAAATATACAGTAAAATGATTATAATATCCCTAGATTAAAATTGTCTTTTCCTTGGATTAATGGTTTTTTTTTTTGGCTTTATTATTTGTATTTATCAAGTCTAGTCAAATTAGTAGTGAGACATATATAAAATATTAATTAATTTAAAAAAAAATGGGTTGCACGTGACAATCATGTACACATGCATGAGTGCTCCTGTGCTCTTTGAACGATACGTATAATGTTTTTTGGTAGCCAAGCTCTAATTTCATGGTGGCATTTTAATCCTCGTGACATCACCTTTATTTCTAGGCAACATCTAAGACAAAAAGAATGTTAGGTTTTGCACTAGTGATCGTTTTTTTTTTCAATTTTTCTTTTCTTTATCATTCTCTGTTGTTTTAGAGTCGTTTCTTAAACATTTTCAAAGCAACCCTTTGATTTTTTTTCTTTTTAGATTTGATTTCTATTTTTTTATTTTAAATAATCTATAAAATTAAAATTTTCTTTCGATTTAACTCTCCTTTGATTTTATCACCTTTCAGATTTTGTCACTATTATTTTGATTGTTAATTTTTTTAATCATTATCTTGATTAAATTATATTTTCGATTTCATCCCTCAATATTTTATACAATTCTCTTAATTAAATAATTTTCTCAATTGTGTCTCTTAATATTTTATTTTATATAAGATTTGATTCTTATTTTTCTTATTGCTATTTATTTTGTTTTAATTTTTTTTATTGAATTTTTTTTATTTTATCTCTCAGCATTTTATTGATAGAGATTTTTTTAACCTCTTGGGTCATGAATATGAAAGATTGGAACGTGTTAGCTTAGATATTTTTTAAGCTCTTTTTTTACAAATGAGTATTTTTTATATTTTATATTTCTATAAAATTATCTCAATCTCATGTTTCATATAAAAAGTTTTGCGTTTGAACCAAACTTAGCTCAAATTAATATTTATTTGTTGTTTTTATTATCTATTCTTATATTATATTATCAAATTAATGAAAGCTTAATCTACCTTTCATATTTCTCTTACTATACTATTTTAAGATAATTTTCGCCACACAAACTTCTGTTTCCCGCGCTGGGAAACAATTTAGTTTGGCCCGCGCGCGTGCCAATCTAGTTCTCTCCTAAAACGAAGAACGATTGCCTCAGTGGGGACCACAGTTTCGTCATTAGCAAGTAAATGATAATGGTGGAGGACGACTCGTGATTTTTTTCTTTACAGTATAGATTCAAGGAAAGTATTTCATATATATGGTGTTAAAGATTAATCCAGTGGATTAATTAGTTTGTTCTCTGCATGTTTAAGTTGATTGATTTCTAGCTCAATAATTAATAAAAACAACTAGTCAGTTGAAGCTGTTGCAAGAAAAACCTTTGAAGTGTTGAACTGTGTTGGGTTTTTAAGCGCAAAATGAGCCTCAGTTGGCAGCTACTGATTTCAAGAAATAGATGGATGTTTGAGAGTGTAATAATAATTATTTTTAAAATATTTTTTAAAAAACATTCTACACTGCTCCATTGTGTCATTTCAGCATTGTTAGCCGAGATCGACGACAAATAGTGATACGATCCAACTCAAACGAAAGCCTCGAAGACATGAAAAGCAGCTAGCCCTAGTGAAATCCTAAATATATTACTACTATGGGGTGGACTGGCTTGCATAAGGATTGTAACGCGATGCAAAAGGAAGGGAATTCAGAGAAACTGCTTCTATTTATATTGGAATTAGCTTCAAAACATTTAATTTGAAGAAAAAAATTTCAAATTTTAACATGAAAACAAGTTAAAACTGACTCCCCAACCGTGCCAGAATTCTAAGTATGTGCCACTCTGTGACAGGTTTGCACAAGGAAGCTTATATAGATAAGTTATTTCATCCAGGCCCAGGACTTGGGAGCAGTGGTTGTTCTTGTAAGTTTGACAGGTAAAACCCATGTCTAAGAATCGTTCTTGGATATTGGCAGGTCATCCTGCGCTAATCGGACGCCATCGACCATTTCCTGTCTCGCCCCAAGCTGCAGAGAGGTGGCTGCATCACATGCAGAAGGCAATGGACAGCACCCCGGATATTGACGATGACTCGAAAACCAAAATGATGATTTATTTCAGGCATGAGTTTCACCAAATTGCTTTATTTTCAACGCTCATTGAATCCATCTCTTAGCTGTACTTGCCATTTATTTCCCTTTGCTCATCTGAGGGACTGTGTCTCGTATTGTGGCTCTCCAGGCACGCTGCATTCTTTCTTGTGGCTGGAGATGAATTCAAGAATCAAAATGGGCGTGTTGCTTGTAAGCATGGTGCCAGCAAGTGAGCTGCTGTGTAAAGAAAGGATTCATCGTGACAAAACAATGGGAGATAACAATCCTTCTCAAACTTCTTAAAGATATCTCAGTTGTCCGTAGGCAAAGCTTTCCTCCAGTATTATCGATAAATTTTGAGATTTTCATGTTACATTTACTTGTGTTCTGATGAAGCCTGAAGTGAACAGACTTTACAGAGTGAGACTGTAATCTAGAAACAGATGCAACCACGAATTCAAAAAGAGCCAAGTTTTGATGCATTAGAATACCTTCTAGTTCCTTAAATTCCTCTTGTGCAGTGGTGTAATTTGATTTGGTACATGGTAACTGAAGAGCTCCTAGTTCAATACTTTCCACTAATCAAGTATTCTTTGCAGTGGGGTAAGTAAAAAACCCGAAAACTGATTAAACCGAGAAAACTAGAAAAAAATAACTGAAAAAACTGATTAGAATTTTTAAAAAATCGAACGTTCAGTTTTGGTTTTATAAGCCTGAAACCGAAAAAACCGAGCCGAACCCAAACCGGAAAAAACCAAGCCAAACTAAAAAAATCGAGCCGGTTGGTTTGAACCAATTTTCTCCTAAAATAACCGAACTGAACCGAAACCGATTGGTTCGAACCGGTTTCGATTTAAAAAAAACCGATTTTGATTATTTTTTTAATAAAAACCAAATGAATTAAAAATAATCACCCTACAGTATAGATGGTCTTTACTTGAAAAAAAAAGGTAATATTTTTTATAAAATACATGCTAATTCTGCATGATGATCTTACAGAATCTCTTTTGAAAGAATCCAATGAAAAAAATAACTACAATTGATAGATTGAAGCAAAGTTGTTAATTCCATTCCGTTTTACTTGAAATGACCGAAACATTCCATATCAATTTAAAAAATAGAACAAAACAGAATAATTTGCATCTCATTTTAAATCTCGGTCCGTTTTGGATTTTTCGGCTAAATTTCGACCGGAACGTTCCGGTTTCATTCCACATGTTCCGTTTCGCTCTTGAAAAGTCATTGAATCAAATTGAACTAATTAAACCACCCAAGTATAAAAAAACTCTTTTTCATTACTATTTTCAATAATAATGATATTAATAATAATATTGAAAATTATTATTACTATTTTCATTAACAATGATATTAATTTTTTAAAATTAGATTTATCACTAATATATACGGTTTATATTCATGTTGTTTTTTTCATGTTTATACTTTGTAGAAATTTGAGTAAAACAAAGGATGCTTTAGATTCCATTAGCCTTGATAACATTGACCTAACTTTATATTTAAAATATCTGTGTTAAAACATTTTACTTTCATAATATTTTGATATTTTGTTTAAGTTGAATTACTTTAAGTTAAAGATCTATTTAATCTTGACTATTTAGAAATATTTTAAATTTTGAAATTATATTTGTTTGGCATTGTATTTGTATTGCATAATTTATAATTAATTTATCTTGAATTTAAATTATGTTTATTGAATATATATATATGTATGAACAGTACAACCTCGAAACGGCACACCGAAACACTACAAAACTGAAACATTTCATTCCAATTGAAAAAACGAAACAGTTATCGAAATGGAATTGACAACTTTGGATTGAAGAACTATTAATCTCAGTTTATTTATCTTCTCGTTGTTATTTTTTTTAATTTTATTTTTTAATATTAAATTAATTAAAAATTAAAATTTTTATTTTTTTTCGATTTATTTTCTATGAAGTTCTAAATCTCATGAATTATTTTTTTTAATTTAATTTTCAAGCATTGAATTGGTTGAGAATTGAGTTATGTAATTTGTTTTTTACTTTTTATGTGATTATATCGGTCTTATAACCCAAATTACGGGTTTGACAAGTTAACTTCAGTTGACTCAAGTTATTTTTTTTACTTAATTTTTTTTTCAATTTTGTTCAACATGAGGTTGATTGGAAATTAAACTTTATAATTTATTTTAATTTTTTTTTATGTATTATCATAATCTCATAACAAGAGTCGAGGATTTTCTAGGTTGGTCTAGATCAATTTGATATGTCTCCGTCTTAATATTTTTTTTAAATAATTATCATTTTGTAATGACATGAAATTTTTGATGCTTTTTCAGAACATTTAACAAAGCTATATATATATATATAATTAAAAGTATAATACAGTTATATTAAAAACTTAAGAGATAATCTATATAGAAGTGGGGCTATATATAGTTATTTAGTATAAAAAAATTAAGAAATAATTACCTGAATATAAATTAAAAAAAAAAGTGAAGTGTTGTATAATTATTTTATATTAAAAAGTTAAGAAACAATTATATATATATAGGCTATAAAATTTAAAGTTTCTCTGTTACACTCTAAACCGAACTCTCAGCCGTCAGTTCCTTTCAGCTCTTCCCTCTCTCTCTTCCTCTCATTCTCCTCACCAGCCGGCAGCAGACCCGCTGATGGCAGCAGCTCCAGCAGCCCGTCTTCCCTCCCCTCTGTGCTTTGGATTTGTCAACTTCTAGCTAGTAAGTAACTTTCCAACACTCACATTTTAGTTTAATAATTATTGAATATTTTTGTTTATAATTGTAAAAATATCTCAGGTTACTTTTGATAAATCGGAAATTTGTATGGATTGATTAGGGATTTCTCTTGTTTCTATGCATAAGAGGAGGGCGACTAGCAGAGAGAAGAAAGCTTAGAGAAAGAAGATAATGTCTGAAGTTGTTCCTCTCTTGAGGCATCAGGTTAGGAATTTTTCTATAAAGTTCAGCTCTCTGTGGGTGTAAATAACGGCATAATTCTACGGGTTTGGTGTAGAGTAGTTAGGGATTGGAGATATTCGTTTTACTAGCAATGAAATAAACAGTTGTTCTATGCACTCCCAGGTGTTTGAAAATATTAGAATTCGAAATTTGGTTGCGCCGGCATCTTTAATAGTATTAGAAAGGAGGTTTTTTTTTGTTTATAGCACCTGGAACTGTGCATCTGCTGCTAGTAGCTGTGCATACACAATAAAATAATTAAAAAAAATAATAGTTTGCAATTATAAAGATCCCTGTGCTCATCAGATATGGGAGAAGTGGTCATGCACAGATTTCAGGGAATCACAAATAATGGTCCTATGATAAAATAATGCCCTGTCATTTCTTTTTTATGTGCTCTTCTCAAAAACCCAAACTTTAAAATATTCTGATGTTAAGTTACTGGTTACATTTGCTAACAATCATAACTTAAAGTAATTTTGAAGTTAATCAGCATGCTTAAATGGATAGGTAGTTTGTTTTAATTTTTTCATTTAGCTAGGTTTGTCACTACCAGCCTTGTCAATGAGCCAGTTCTTAAATCTTGGTCAATTTGGAGCATGCATCTAGTAGCATCCCATTTTGATAGTATGTGTTGCTTATTGTAAATGGGCTAAATTAATTCTGATCAAGGTTCCGGTGTTATCTACTGTGGCAAATGGAGGATACCTTGATCTCAAAACTCAACACGTGGCTACCCGTTGCCATCCTTAGTTCGGTGGGTTTTTTTTCCGCATCGCTTTCTTCTACTATTCAAATTTCAACTAGAAATTTAGGGTGATGGTTCTTTTTTCTTTGAATAGTTTTTTATAGCACTATTTTTTCTTTCCATGTCGAAAATTTAGCAAATTTTATCGAGAATATGATGAGCAAAGTTCAACAATCAGGGATCCATAAGGATGATAAGAGCCACTGCATGCTTAGAAAGGGTTGCTTTTCTAAGAATTTTATTTGGGCCTATTTAATTTCTGGCACATATAAATTAGTGAGAATTGCAATATATATATATATATATATATATATATATATATATATATATATATATATATATTTATTGATTTTTATGTG